>Ga0326727_10000303_pt1 | contig 208075 bp, 175 predicted proteins | sample MB2enrmetagenome_FD_207643 | JGI IMG/M metagenome (GOLD analysis project Ga0326727, IMG submission 207643) | Lab enriched peat soil microbial communities from McLean, Ithaca, NY, United States - MB29MY | ecosystem: Environmental > Terrestrial > Soil > Wetlands > Peat | place: USA: New York... | reverse complement strand
CCGCCTCGGCTAGTGCAACGAACAGCTATGCGGTTGACCCGGGTGTAAACTACAGCGGTAAGTTGACGTTCTCCTCCGACTTAGCCGGAACCCAAAAATTGGGGGCTGTTCAAGTCAACTGGAGCGGTAGTAATCAGCAATCGATACCGCCGGTACCACCAGCATCGCCAGTTAACCCATTTTCAGTTGCTCCTAAGTTCAATATCTTTGAGATTGACGGAACACTGGATTTGACAAAGGCTGCGGCAGTGAAAGCAACAGGCACGGAAGGTACTGTGAGCGGCGTAGTAAACACAACGACAGGCACCTTTGTGATTGATACCGCTCAGTTTTCCACCGAAACGATCTCTGTTCAAGCTTATGACGCTCAGGGCAATGCAGTCGGCAATCCCGTATCTGTAATCGTTATGTAAGCGAACCACAGAATCACACAGGGATTTGGGCCTAGAGAGATACTCTCTAGGCCCATTCTCTATTGATCCGGAAACATAATAAGTAAATCGTTCAGGTTTACATTACTCGTGATTCCCATTATAATTGTTGCAATAGTTGCCTAGATCTATGTTTAGGCTGAAGAGACTATGGAAAAGTACGGTGGAAATTTAGAAGGGGTGAATAAATTGAAAAAATGGAAAGTAAGTCTTGGAATCCTTGTCAGTGCGCTAGCCATTATACTGGCAGTAGTAAGTTTAAACAATAAGCAGACCAATAAAGTTCCGGCTAATACGCAACAGTCGACCTCAACGGCCCAAAACCAGAACCAAAACCAAATCGTCGATCCCAATGCAGCCAAATTTGAGGGACAAGCGAATTTGAAGAAATATGAGGATCTTGCTCAAAAGAATTCAAGCAGTCCTATAGATCAAGTCAATGCTGCAGTCAGTGCTTATGTTAATCAAGATTATAATAAAGCAATCGAATACTATAAAAAGGCAGTGGCCCTTCAGCCGAAGAATGCCCAGTATCTTACTTATTTAGGGAACGTTTATTTTCGGGGTTTAAATAATCCCAAAGAAGCAAGCCGGTACTATGAGGCAGCGACTCAGAACGATCCTCGCTATGTCTATGGTTGGTGGAATCTAGCCATATGTGAAAAGGTTTTGGGGGATAAAGAGGCCGCTAAGGCGACCCTGCAAAAGGGAATAGCCAGCGTCGATCCTCGCGATCCGTTGTCTAAGCAACTACAGCTCCAACTTGATGCTATAAAATAGGAAGGAAAATTGTAGCCGGAATGAAGAGGAGTCTTACAACACCCCGCTTAGAGCGGGGATTGTAAGACATTTTCATTAGTGTGATATTAAGTAAGGCTATTTTTGCTAAGGAATTTATCCCAACCGGAACACCTCGCAGTGAAGAAGGACGTGGACGTTAGCCCGCCTGAAACTTGCGTATCGGGATACTCACTTAATTTGTATAGAAGGGAGGTCTTTGAAGATTGGAGGAACTCTGAATTGTATAGCCTAAATTTAATAAATTCACATTTCAAATATTGAAAGGAATATCAGCAATGCTATGATTGATGATACAAATACAAATACAAATACAAACACCAATGCCAATGCAGAAAGTATTGTTAAAAATCTTGTGGAACTGCTGCCATTATTTCAAGCCAAGGTGATAAAGCCTGTTCTACAGGTTTCGAAGCACTCCATAAGTCCGCTTCAGTTTCACGTCATCAAGGTGATTAGCGAAAAGAAAAGTATTAACATGACCGATTTAGCGAATGAAATGATGATTTCCAAGCCGCAGCTTACGCCAATAGTTGATAAACTCATTACAAAAGCGTATTTGGTACGGGAAAATTCCAGAGAAGATCGGCGTATTATAAACATTTCGTTAACCCAATCAGGTGAAGAACTGTTTAAACAGAGAATTGAACATATTCAGAAAATGATTGCCGAGAGAATTAGCACTTTACCAACAGAAGAACTAGAGCAATTAAATACGGCTATAATTACGATGATCAAGATAATCGATAATCTTTCATAAAAAAAGACTTGAGGGATTCCTGACCTAAACATTCTGTGTTAATGTATAGACAATAGAGTCAAAGCATAGTAATATGTGAATAGTTAATAGGTGTTAACTATTCACATATTACTATGCTTAGTGTTGGTGAGCTGATTTTGGCAGCAGATTTAGTAGATTACCAGAGGAGAGATGATTCAATATGCTAAAAAGAAAACTTAGAGGGGTTATTGCCGTCGGGACCCTGGTTATGATGAGCTTATATCTGACAGGTTGTGGGGCTAAGCCGGTTGTTACGCCACAGCAGCAACTGACCGTCAAGACAGTCAAGATAGCCTTAGCGGATCTCCCTTCAGGCGAAGCTTATCTAGGCAGCATCACCCCCTATGTGCAGACGATCGTTTCTTCTTCCCTTTCCGGTATCCTATCCACGATCAACGTGAGAGTAGGGGATAAGATTCAGTCCGGACAAACTTTGGCTACTCTGAACACGGATTTGCTTGAAGCTCAGAAAAATCAAGCTGCTGCGAATGTCGGGGTGGCGGCGAGCCAACAAGATGCCACTTCAGAGAGTTCACAAGATTCCTTAAGTCAAGCGAAGGCCGCGCTCGAAACGGCAGAGACTAATCTGGCCAATGCTCAGACGGGAGCAACTTCTTCGGTCAATGCCAATCAAACTGCTTCAGCTACGCAAGAAAGTCAGGTTGCCAGCGCTGTAGCATCTGCTCAGAAAGCACTGGCGACGGCTCAGGCTCAGTTACAAAATGCCACAGTTAACTCTCAGAATGATATAACCCAGAAACAGAGTGCGCTTGTTTCTGCGCAGGCCAATCTCACAGCAGCTCAGCAACAGCAGGCTGCTGCAGTGGCGTCGGATCAGGACAATGTTTTGAAGGCCCAGGAAGCGTTAGACACAGCATCGACACAATTGGCTTTAGCCAAGCAAAGCAGTCACTCGACCACCGCGCCGGCCCTTTTACAAGCTCAAAGTGTCTATGACCAAGCCTCTATCACTTACCAAGGGGTCTTGAGCAAATTGAAGATCGATCAGGCCAGTGGTGCTGTGGCGACTTCGCAGGCCGCCTATGATGCGGCTCAGAGTGCGCTTCAGGCAAGTAAAAGTTCTCAAACCGTGGTAACTGCCCAAGCGCAGGTTGATCAAGCGCAACAGGCCTTGGAGGCAGCTAAGACAAATCAGGCGAGTGTGTCCTCTCAAGCTCAGTCTACGAATACTGCCGCCCAGACTACCGCAACCAACAGTATTGCCGCTGCTCAAGCAGCTTTACAACAAGCACAAGTTGCTTATGAAAATTTGCTGAGTAATCCTCAGTTAAAAGTTAACGTTGCCCAACTGGACGCAGCTCAGGCAGGTATCCAGGTTATTGGAGCCCAGATTAATCAAGGGCAGATCAGTTCCCCGATCAGTGGTTATGTTGTAGCAATTAATGCTCAGCCCGGGCAAGCCGTGGGACCTCAGGGAGGATTTATTACGATTGCCTCTATGGACCCCTTAACAGCAACCGTGGATATTCCCGAGACAAGTATTGGCAACATTAAACTAGGTATGCCTATGGAAGTTTCCGTGCCGGCCGTTTCACAAATCTTGCAGGGAGTGGTGAGCTCGATACACCCGCAACCCGATGGTACCAATAAAAAATATTCGATCGAAATTACCCTTCAGAAGGGACAGACGACACTTTTGCCGAGCATGCGAGTGGAAGCGCATGCGGTCACCCAAGGCGCGAAAGGGATCGTTATACCTGCAGATAGTGTTTTGACTATGCAGAGTGGGGCCCTATCCGTCTTTGTGCTCAAAGATGGGATTGCTCATTCGGTTACGGTGAAGGTAGGGTCGATGACTGATTCTGTATATGAGATCACCAGTGGCTTAAGTGTTGACGACCAACTTGTGGTGCAAGGGCAGAATCTTCTGTCTGAGGGAGATAAGGTCAAGGTAATTAATTAAAGTTGAGTACGAAAAGTCGCGAAGCGAATTTTCTCGTTTAAAGATAGTCGATCGGGATCGATACGCAATGAAATGTAAAGGCGGACGGTAAAGTTGAAGATTGCAGATAGTTCAATTAAAAGGCCAGTAACCATTACTATGATCATGCTGGCAATTGTTTTGATCGGGGTTATCTCTATGGTGAGCCTTCCTTTAGACCTTCTTCCCAAACTGGACTTACCGATAGCTTCCGTCGTAACGACTCTGCCTGGGGCATCGCCGTCAGAGGTAGAGCAGCAGGTGACCAAGCCCATTGAAGATGCGCTCCAAACCTTATCGGGTGTTTCAGAGATTGATTCCACCTCGACGCAAAACGCCAGCCAGATCGTAGTCCAGTTTAATTTTGGTATTGATCTGTCGCAACAGATTGAAAATATGCGGGGAATTATTAACAGAATGTCCAATCAGCTTCCCACCGACGCTACAAGTCCAATCGTGCAGCAGTTCGATCCGAACAGTCTGCCGATTATGACGGTAACCTTGTCCGGAACGAATAAATCCATGACCGAGCTGTCCGATACGGTGCAAAACATTGTCCAACCTCCCCTCCAGCATGTCACGGGAGTGGGTACGGTGAATATCGTCGGCAATCTGACCCGGCAAATCAATATCGAGGTTGATCCTTCTAAATTAACGTATTACGGCTTGTCCATTCAGCAGATCGTTCAGGCCATCGGCGCAGATAATGCCAGCGCCGACGTGGGGCAGGTCAATAGAGCCAGTCAACTCGTTTCACTTAAAGTTAAAGGACAGTTTACATCAGTCAATGATTTGTTGAAAGTGCCCATCCTGATAGGGCAAAAAGCAATCACTGTCGGGGACGTGGCTAAGTTGGTTGACGGAAACAAAGATGTAAATCTTGTAGCTACGTTAGACTCTCAGCCGGCTGTTGCTTTGAGTATTATTCAGACGAGTGATGGAAATACGGTTAAGGTTTCTGATGCCGTGCGCTCGGAATTACAGCAACTGGGCAAGCAACTGCCGGCTGGAGTCCATTTGACCATTGTCAGTGATTCCGCTCAGTCCATTCGGGATACGGTTAAACTGGTGTCAGAACACACCTTATTAGGCTTTCTGCTCGGCATGTTGATTATGCTCTGTATTCTGCGCAGTGTGAGGACGACGGTGGTCATAGCGGTAGCTATTCCTATTTCGGTCCTGGCCACCTTCGCCCTCATGTATCTGGATAATCTCTCAATTAACCTGATTACCTTGGGTAGTTTAGCGATAGCATTGGGCTCTCTGGTGGACTTTTCGGTTGTTGTTTTGGAGAGTATTTTCCGAGCGAGGCAAAGTGGCTTAGATCCCAAAGAAGCCGCCAGCAGAGGAACGACTGAAGTGGGAACGGCTGTCTTTGTGGCAGCCTTGGCCCAGATCTGTGTGTTTGGTCCTTCCCTTCTCACCGGCGGGATTGCGGGGCAAATCTTTGGCCCAATGGCCGTGACTGTGACCTTTTCTCACATTATCGCTTTGTTGGTCGCTTTAACCCTAACTCCGATGATGGCGTCTAAGCTGTTGGGCGGAGCGAGGTTTACTAAAGAAGAGACGATTCCCGGGGTAGATGCCCCCTTCCGATTTTGGGCTCCCTATGATTGGTTTGGGAAAGGGATGTATAAGCTAACCAATGGCTATACGAAGGTTCTCAAATGGGGGCTCAAGCATCGAAAAACAATTGTTGCCCTCTCTCTGATTATGTTTTTGGCGGTTTTACCCCTCCTCCCACTGCTTGGGACAGAATTGATGACGGCCATCAACACTAATCAAATTAATGTCTCGATCACCTTGCCCAATGGTACGAGTCTTACCGAGACGACTAAAACAGTGGAAATGATTGAGCAACGCATTAAAGCTCATCAGGGAAACTCAACTTCGATCTATGCTCAGGTTGGGGGAGCTTCGAGCGGTTTGGGACAGAGTTCCTCCAATAATTTGGCCAGCTTAATCGTGACAATCAATAATCAGGGCAAAACATCGATCGCGGATATTGCTCAGAACATGCAAAGCTATATGCAGGATATCCCGGGCAGCAAGATTATTGCCAGTGCGGCCAGTGCGATGCGCGGCCAATCAACGGGCCAAGTGCAGGTTCTTGTCCAAGGGCCGGACTTGAATACTTTGACGTTACTCAGCAATGAAGTGACCAATATCATGACCTCAATTCCTCAGCTGAATTACGTGGATAATCAAATGGCGACGGGTCTGCCCAGCTACCAGCTAAGTATCAGTCATAATGCCTTAGTTCAATATGGATTGACCGAACAGCAGGTCATCTCCTCTTTGCGTACGGCCTTTCAGGGGACTACAGCCTCAACCTTCTATCAAGGGGATAACCAATATGATATTGTCGTTAGGTTCCCGCAAGATTACTCACGGGATGTTACGAATATCCTGCAGACCGACGTTTCCAATAACGCCGGGAACTTAATTCCGCTGGCGGAACTGGCCAGCCTTAATTTGGCGCAGGATCCAAGTACGGTCATGCACGTAGGCGGTACTCGCAGCGTTTATGTACAGGCCAATGTCGTTGGTATTTCAACGGGAGATGCCCAAACTCTGGTTCAGAAGAAGCTTGATGCCCTTAAGATTCCGGCAGGTTATCAGGTGAGTTTTGGCCAAAATGCTAAATTCATGAACGATGCCTTTTCGGCCCTGGGAATTGGAATTCTGGTTTCCATTGCACTGGTCTACATGGTTATGGCGAGTTTGTTTGAATCCTTGTTAACCCCCTTTGTCATCATGTTTTCTCTGCCGCCGACGTTTGTTGGAGCAATTCTCGGCTTGTTCTTAACTCATAAAACGATCAACATGAACTCGCTCATGGGAATTATTATGCTGATCGGTTTAGTCACAAATAACGCGATTGTCCTCGTCGACTATACGAACCAGCTTAAGGAAAAAGGAATGACTTTGAGTGAAGCGTTAATTCAGGCCGGAGCGATTCGTCTGCGTCCGATTCTCTTAACGACGGTTACAAATGTTCTGGCTATGCTGCCCATGCTGGTTATTGGTGGATCCGGTTCGGAAGGAGTGGCGTCAATGGCAGCGGTTATTACCTTCGGGCTTTCGTTATCCACGTTGGTAACCCTCGTGCTTGTGCCGGTCATGTATGTGAATATGGACACCTTCCTGATGAAGCGCAAGACTAAGAAACAGGCCGCGTTAGGAGACGCCGGAGGATTTTCGGGATAGAAAAGATTTAAAATTCTATAAGAGAAGCCACGAAATTATTGTAGGGGCAATTCGGGAATTGCCCCTACGGTCCTATTGACGGGCGAGTATTTAGCAACTAGGGTAATTTCCCTGTTCAGGTTTTAAAGGACCGAGTCGCAGCCGGGTTTTTCTTAAGAAATAATATAAAATTAAGAAAGGGAGTGCTGAGATGGAAATGGAGAAATTTCAAGAGTTTATGGCAGATCAGTTCGCTAAAATGTTTAAAGAGTTCCAAGGATTAGACGGAAAGTTCCAGGGGTTAAGAGAAGAGTTCCAAGAGCTGAGGACTGAGCTAAAGCATGATGTGGCTGAGTTGGAATTGAAGCTGACCACGCAAATCGATGGGGTTAAAGCTAACCAAGTTCGTATAGAAAATAAATTTGATCAGCAGATCGCTGTCCTACATGATTTTAGAATCGGTCAAGATCAGGCTTGGCAGGATAATAAAGCAGATCATGCCACTTTTGAAACAAAGCTTGAAGAGTTGCAATTGGAAGCTAGGATTGCTGATCAGAAGCTGGGGGAGATTGCCGAGGATATATCCTACTTGGCCACGAGATCTTTTCGACAAGAGAGGCAGTTAACTAAGCTGAGCAAGTGAAAATGGCTGGAGGCGCTCACCCCTTGAGAATCGTCTTCAGGCATAGACTGGAATCCATCTCACAGAAAAAAGCTTGTAGAGAGGAGTTTTAGTCGTTATAATAAATATATTGATGCAAGTAAACGATTGCATGCATTGGACTCTACTCTTATATTTGAGAAAAGATGGGGAAGGAGGAGTATAATGGATGAAAAGTCACTGGAGCAGGAGAGCGATTGTAGGCAAAGATTGCTCAAAGCGGCCCTCGAAGAATTTGTCGTTTCCGGATATAAAGGGGCCAGCACTAGGGCTATTACGGAGAGAGCCGGAGTGAATGAAGTAACACTTTTTAGACACTTTGGCAGTAAACAAGGGTTACTGAAGGCGGCAGCACTGGACGCTTTCGAACAAATGCGAGTGCCGAGTAATGTAGATTACTATCTGCAGTTTTCCCTGCGGGAAGGATTAGCCAAACTTATTTTTGATCATACAGAACAATGGGAAAGCAGAAGCGAGTTATTTACCTTCGGGATGGCTGTGTCGTTTTCTCACCCGGATGTGGCAGAAGTTCTTAGAAAACTGATGTGGGAAATTAAGATTACACTGATTGATTATTTTGAAAAACTGGCTGCCCAAAATCGCTTGCAGCAAGCTGATTTTCCGGTGCTTGCGCATCTGGTGATCTCTTCCCATTATGTTGCTTCGATGATTCGTCAGCGCATTCCAAAGGACGTTACTAAGCATCTTAAGGAGGATAGGATCTCACAGGTGCTGGTGGAGATGATTGCTTCGACCTACGGTATAGAGCCCTAAATTAGCTTTTTCACAATTAACGATGTGCAGCTTTGGCTGAACAAGTTTATTGAGAAGCTAAAAGCGAAGAGAACGTTGGGAGAGAGGGAAGTTACATGGCTAAAAAAAGGGCAATGGGTATTATGATTATCCTCGCTATTTCGGTCCTGGTCGTTGGAGGGGGTGGCGGTTGGTATCTTTATGAGCAATGGCACTATGTTTCGACCGATAATGCCAGTGTGCAGGGATCGGATCTTAAGGGTTCAATTATCCCCTTATCCTCCCCCGGCGATGGAATCCTGAAATCCTGGCATGTGAAAACCGGCGAAACCGTCAATCAGGGGGCTGTGCTTGGTCAGGTGGACGAGTTGGCTGATACGCTCGATTTACGGGCCCCGATTACCGGTACGATCGTCGAAAATGACGGGGTCAATGGGCAGGCTGTTGTACCTGGTCAACAACTCGGCTATATTGTCAACTTGAGTAAGTTACAAGTCGTGGCTAATATTGATGAGACTTTAATTAACGAAATTCAGGTGGGGAAAGCGGTAGATATCAGCGTTTCAGCCTACTCGAATGTGAATTTTACAGGTACGGTCAGTAGAATCGGGAGTGCTTCCGCCGTAGTGGCCAATGGCCTGGCCAATACGAGTCTCAGCAGTGTTTTCGATAAGGTGGTGCAGAGGGTGCCGGTTTATATCACGATTGATGGAATGCAAGGAAAGCACTTAGTCCCCGGTTTATCTGCTACGGTAAAAATTCATAAAATTTAAACTGAGTCGAATTTGAGAAACGGGGGGAACTGTTGTGGCAGAAGCCGCTTCTAATTCTAAAAAGAAGAACCTAACACGACTGCTTATCGGAGGAATTGTAGTGATCCTGATAGCGGTTGGCCTGGGTTATTATCTCTATATGATGCGCTATGTAACCACCGATGATGCGCAGATCAGTGTGGCAGAAGGAAATAGTGTGCCGATTACTGTGCTCCTTCCCGGTCGCTTAAGCAGTTGGACGGTCAATCTCAATGACGAAGTCAACCAGGGTCAGGTGATCGGCACGGAATCAAACCAATCGGTCTTGTCGCTGAACCCTTTGCTGCTGCCGGAGGTTCAAGGTGACTCCCTCTTAGCGGGGAGGCTGATTGAACAGGAAAATATTCGTTCTCCGATCAGCGGTAAGGTAGTCCAGACGAACACCGCTACAGGTCAAGGCGCTCAGCCGGGACAGGTCTTAGCTGTGATTTCTAATTTGAGTCAACTGGAGGTTACGGCCAATATTCAGGAAACCGATATCAGTAGAGTTCGAACAGGACAGATCGTTGATTTGGATATGGACGGACTTCCCGGTCAGTCCTTGCATGGTGTCGTGACTAGAATCGATGACGTTACCCAATCGGTTTTTTCGATGGTTCCTAATGTCACGGCAGCCTCAGGCTCCTACACTAAAGTAGAGCAGAGGATTCCGGTCGTCATTCAAATAACGGATAAAAATTTAGCCAGAAAAACATTGGTACCTGGAATGAGTGCTACCGTTAAGATCCATGTCCAGTAGAAGTGGCTTGAAGACCAAAGAGGCTGATTAAACAGGAAAGGAGGAGAGGTATTGAATTTCGAAGAACACTTTGGCATAAGTGGTCTGGCGATGATCGGGGTTATCTTAGGGGTCTTCATGGCGGTGCTGGATACCAGTGTCGTGAATGTAGCAATTCCCAAGATGATGGCGGTTTATGCCACGGACCAAACTACTATTGAATGGGTTATCACAGCCTATACCTTAACAGTCGGGATGTTCACTCCTATCAGCGGTTATTTAGCCGATCGTTTCGGTGCCAAGCGTATGTACCTTTTGGCTTTAGCGGTTTTTGTTCTCGGCTCAGGGTTGTGCGGTGCTGCTTGGAGTGCTTCCTCGCTTATCGCCTTTAGGATACTCCAGGCCTTTGGCGGAGCCTTGTTGATGCCGATCAGTATGACCATCCTGTTCAGCTTATCTAAACCGGCTAAACGTGGACTGATCATGGGAATTTGGGGTATTGCAATTATGTTTGCTCCGGCTTTTGGCCCCACTTTGAGCGGCTATATTGTACAAAATCTTGATTTTCGCCTGATCTTTTACATTAATGTTCCGATTGGAATCCTTAACATCTTCATCGCTAAAGCGTTTATTCCGGAACTGGAGCCTAAGGATGCAGGCAAGTTTGACTTGCCGGGTTTTACAACTTGTGTGATTGGCTTTTTCTGTCTCCTCTATGCGCTCTCGGATGCGCCCACGAGCGGGTGGTTATCTGCTAAGATTATTTCGCTGTTCATCGCTGCGGCAGTTTTTCTCTCCCTCTTTGTGGTGCTGGAATTGACCACGGACAGTCCGATGCTGGAGTTGCGCCTTCTTAAAAGCCGGGCATTTCTGGCTTCCAACATCGCCGTCAGTGTTATGATGATCGCGATGATGGGCGCTTTGTTTCTGCTGCCGGTCTTTTTGCAAAATGGTTTGGGCTTCAGTCCCTTGCAGACAGGGCTTTTGACGATGCCGGGAGCGCTTGTAACGGCCGCCCTGATGCCAATTAGTGGAGCTTTGTTTGATAAGTTTGGTGCGAGGCCTTTAGCCATAGTTGGTTTCATAATCATGATGGTTGCCTCAGTTTTACTCGTAAACCTGAATTTTAACTGGACGTATTCGGCAATTATGCTGGTTTATGTGATAAGATCTGCCGGTATGGGTCTCACGATGATGCCCCTCAGAACCGCGGGCATGAACGCTGTCCCGCTTCACTACGTAAACAGGGCATCGGCACTTCAAAACACCTTGAGCAATGTGGCAGGTTCAGTCGGTGTTGCTCTTTTGGGAACGGCCATGACCACCCATGCTAATCTGAGTTTGGCTACTTATACGCAGAATGTAAGTGTGCAATCGCTGCAGAAAGTCTCAGCTTATGGGATGCACCCTTCCGTTTACGGTATAACAGATCCCGGTGATATGTCACGGCTGATGGGTGTGCTCGAACAGCTGGCCTTTCAAAATGGGATACGCTTAGCCTTTATTATAGCTGTTATTGTTACAGTTATTGCTTTAATCGCCTCACTTTTTGTCGGGAAAAAACAGAAATTGGATGGTCCTAAAGAAAAGCATGCCATAGCCTTTGAATGATAGTTTAGAGAGGGGAGAGTGGATAGATATGATGCTCGCCAGGAAAAAAATGGGGGCTTGGCTGGCCATTGGTACGCTGGGGTTAACGGTCCTAACCGGGTGTGGGACGCAAAGCACTGTGGCTGAGGCGACCAAAGTTAGTGTGCTGCAAGTGAAAAAAAGCAGTATGCCGGTTGGGGATACCTTTCTCGGAACGGTAGCTCCTTTTGTGCAAACCAGTATTGCGCCAGCAATCTCGGGAACTTTGCAGGATGTCAAGGTCCGGGTAGGGGATAAAGTTACAGCCGGGCAATTGTTGGCCACTTTAAATACTGACCAATTGCAAGCCCAAAAAGATCAGGCTGCAGCGGGAATTCAGAGCGCGCAAGCTGCTAAGAATTCAGAGGGTCAAACAACCAATATTAAGCAGCAGAACGCTTTAGCAGCTCTTCAGACGGGTGAAGCCGGCTTGAACAGTGCTAAAACGGCGGCGGAGAATGCTCAAGCGACAGCTCAGAAAGCCTTAGATAGTGCCAAAACTAATTACAGTAACGCCCAGACGGCGTATTCTTCGGCGATTGACAATGCCCAAAAAGCCGTGGAAACGGCTCAGGCCCAACTGACGAAAGCTCAAAGCGGGACGCAGAACGGGATCAGCCAAGCGCAGAGCGCGGTAAGTGCGGCACAAGCTCAACTTCAAGCGGCCCAAAGTAGAACAGCATCCGCTATTGCCGTCGCCCAGCAAAATGTGGCTAAAGCCCAAGATGCTGTGACGACTGCTCAATCTCAGTTAACCAGGATTCGGCAGATAGCTCAATCGACGACTGACCCCAGCCTGCTCGCTGCTCAAGCAGCCTGTGATGGGGCCACAATCAGTTATCAGAATGCCCAGGGAGCATTGCAAAATGCCCAGGCCGATAAAAGTGTGGCGGTCGCTCAGGCAGCCTGTGATCAGGCGCAAAGTGCCTTAGATACTGCCCAGAGCGGCAACGATGTGACCGTTGCCCAAGCTGCTCTTAATCAGTCTCAACAGGCGCTTCAAGCTGCTAAAGACAGCAAAATGGTTGAGGTGGCCCAAGCGGCTGTGGCCCAGGCGGAAAATGCGCTGGCGACCGCTGAGAGCCAGGGGGACGCCGGGATCGCCACAGCCCAAGCCCAGTTAGATCAAGCCCAGACGGCTTACCAGACCTCTCTCACAGATCCGGGCTTGGTGGTGAATGATGCTCAGATCCAGGCAGCCCAAGCTTCCGTACAGGTGGTTCAGGCCAATATCGATAAAGGCCAGATTTCCGCACCGATCGGGGGATATGTGGTGGCGGTTAATGCCCAAGTTGGCCAGGCCGTCGGTCCTCAGGGCGGATTTATCGTGATCTCTTCTACAGAGCCTGTGATGGTAACGGTCGACGTGCCGGAGTCAGATATCGCCCTGATCCAAAAAGGGATGCCGATGGAGGTATATGTAGAATCGACCAAAGATCGAGTGGAAGGAACTGTAGATGCCATTCATCAGTCGCTCGATGCGGCCAATACGGCAGCCGATAATGCGAATACTAATTATCCTGTCGATATTACCCTCAGTAAGCCTGACCAATCAATCCTTTCCGGCATGCGGGTGGAAGCCTATGCGGTTGACCACAGTCGTGAGGCGATTCTAATTCCCGCAAGCAGCGTTGTGGATCAACAGGGGGACAAGGCAGATGTATTTGTTGTGACTAATGGCATAGCCAAACGTGTAGCTGTCAAACTTGGCGGCCTAGCCAATACTAAATCGATGGATGGGGCCGACAGTATTGTCTTAAGCGGCTTGAATGAAGGAGATAAACTGGTAATTCAAGGCCAAAATCACTTAAACGATGGGGATAAAGTTAATCTGGCCAGCTAGTTCATAAAAAGTTATAAATAATAAATATAGAGATCCTTCTAACCTAAAATTAGAGGGATCTCTGTTTTTGATGTCGAATTAGAAGGAGAATCCCAGGAAGCTTTACAGGGGCAATTCATGTTGCGCCAGGGGTATCCTTGATGGGCAAGTGCAGGCATTCGTAATAAGGGGAATCGCTTAATTATAAAGATTATTTATAGTAAGGATGGGTTAAGTCGGATGAAAAAAATGAGATACCCAGGATGGGTAAGATATGTAGGGGCAGGTGCCCTAAGCTTGTTGTTACTGATAGGAAATCCCGTCCCTAGTTTGGCCTCGACGGATGACGTCACTACAGAAATCAGGACGCTTTTACAGAATCAATATGCTAATCCATTGCCTCCTCAAGCTTTAAGTGAGAACAGCATTCAGGCAATGCTTGCTGACCTAAAGGATCCCTATACGTTGTATATGGATAAAGGAAAGTACAAGGATTTCCTGGATATGTTGGAGATGAAGTTTTCCGGGATCGGAATTTATGCCGATATTGTCCCTCAAGGGGTCTTAGTTACCGGGACCATTCCCGGGTCACCGGCGGAACTGGCAGGCTTGGCTAAGGGGGATGTGATCATGGACGCTGATAATCATAAGCTTGCCGGATTACTGCAGGAAGAGGCCTTGGGGTATCTCCGCAGACCTGAGGGTTCCCAAGCGGATCTGACAGTTCTGGAAGGAACGGATCTTAAACGCGTCCTGGTGGACAGAGCCTCAATCTCACTGCCTGACGTGACAGGGGAGGTGCGAGATGGGCACATTGGTTATCTGGTCATTAATTTATTTGGTCAGAATACATCGGCTGATTTTAAACAGGAAGTTCTTAGGCTGCAAGGTTTAAAAGTAGATAGCTGGATCGTCGATCTGCGCAATAATCCGGGTGGTTATTTGAATACTGCGCTGGATATGGCGGGCTATTTTATCGGACCGTCGGGAACCGTGCAGGTCAGAGATAAGACAGGCAACACGACACTCTACTCGGCTCAGAGGCAAAGTTTTGTTTTGAATCAGCCTATGGTCTTTCTGACGAATGAGAATACAGCCAGCGCTGCCGAAATCTTAAGTGCTGCCGAACAGGACCGGCAAAAGGGGATTCTGGTGGGGACGAAAACCTTTGGCAAAGGTTCGGTGCAAGGAGTGTTCTCGTTATCCGGGGGGGGGAGCGCTGAAGATGACCGTCGGGCATTTCTTTTCTCCGTTGGGACACACCATTGACAAAGTCGGAGTTAAACCGGATATCGCAGTCAAGGAAGAAATGGCTCACAAGGTGGCTGAACTTCTGCTCTCCGGTTTAATGTCTTCTTCAGCTGCTTCAGTAGAAGGGTATGACAAGCTGACCGTGGATGGACAAGTCTTTGATATTTCCTTGGCGACGCTCAGAAGTGAGGAGTATTGGTCAAGTTGGAACGAGGTTCTGAGCACCTTGCCTTCGACGGCTAAACTCCAAGAGCAGAGGGATTCCTGGCAACAAGCTAGTCCTGAGGAGTTGGCCTTGCGCTGGCCGTTATTTTATCCGGATTATTCTTCTCTCAGCTCACTTAAAGACCTTGCTCCGGATAGTAAGTTTACAGTGCATTTTGCCTCGCCGGTACCTTTGTCAAGTGTCACCCCTCAGACTGTGGAACTGATTGCCGCCGATGACGGCAAAAGAGTGCCGGTTAGTTTTAAGGCTTTGAACAGCACCGATTGGCAAGTGACTCCGCAGGTTCCTCTGCAAGCAGGGACCGAGTGTTGGTTAGTTGTGCATTCAGATATTCCGGATCTGACGGGGCATTCGCTGGGAAAAGGCAGTGTAACTGTGGCCCGGACTGCGGGCAGCCCAGTCCAAAATTGAATAAAGTTAATAGTTTAACTTAACAAGATCTTAAGATTTTCACCACGATTTAAAGAATAATCAATGCTATACTCAAAATAAGTAATGAAGCAACTGTGAAAGGTGTCTGACGCTTGGCTACCTAGGTCAGTTTGTAGTTGCATTTTATTTTGGGGTACGTAGTTTGAAGTTTCAACGGACTAGAAATTATATAGGAGGAGAAAATCTAATGCGTTTTGGTAAAGTGACAAGGGGTTTGGCGGCGGGCTTAATGGTATTTTCGATGATGGCTTTAAATCCGGCGCTGGTGCAGGCAGCTGCCTCTAGCACAAGCAGCTCAGCCACAACCTCAATTACTCAGTTAATAACCAATATTTTATTCGTGTCCGACGCTGATTCTACGCTCATTGCCGGAGAAGTCGACACTGTTAACGTCAAACTTTATGATCAGCTCGGCGGTCTTTTTTCTGGGGATGTGACAGCGGATCTGATCGCCCCGGATGGGACGGTAACGAGTTATCCAATCAGTGGCAGCAGCGGTCTCTATTCTATAACCGGCGTTAACCCGCTGACCGCAGGTACTTATACTCTGAGTGTGAAACAGGGTTTCAATCAATATGGGAAGGTCTATTCCGCTGAAAATAAGATTACGGTGCTTAGTTCCGCAGCAACAGCCAAAGGTAACCTGGTCCTGAATTCCCTCAGTCAGATTGAGGTTAAGCTGGCAGACAGTAACGGTAATCCTTTAGCTGGGAAAGCTTTAGCAGTTGACGCTTCCGAGGTTGGTCTGGGTATTCAAAATTTCACGACTCTTTCAGACGGTACCTGTGATTTCTCTCTAACCCCAACGCAGATGGGAACCGTGTATTTCCAACATGGCGGTCTGGTCGTAGGTTCCCTTGCTGTTTCAGGCGGAGCAGGGGCGAAAGTAACCACAACCGGTTCCTTGGTTCTCAACGCTCCCAGTTTTGTTACCGGAACCTTGCTCGGTTCCGACGGCAACCCGCTAACCAAGACGACTGTAACTCTTGATGAATCGGGAATTGGGCAATCTTCTCAAACTTATACAACGCTGAATGATGGGACCTTTAGTATATCCATGACCCCAACTCGCTTGGGAACTGTCAACTTTGTCTACGGGGGAAATATTGTAGGAAGCATGACAGTGCAGCCAACCTACCTTGCCAATCCTCGAATCGGCACAAACATTTCGGACAATCCGGATATGTCGGTGGCGGTAGCTCAGAAAGGATGGACCAGCGCGGAAAATGTCATTCTTACCCGACAGGACGTTTTAGTGGATGCTATGACAGCCATTCCTTTGTCGAAGAAACTTGATGCACCTATACTGATGACTGATTCGAATAGCTTACCGGATGCGGTGCTATCCGAGATCCAGAGTTTGAAAGCAACGAACGTCTATATCATAGGTGGAACCGGAGCGGTTAGTACGGGGATCGAAGCTCTCTTAACCGGTCAGGGCCTGAACGTGACCAGAATCAGCGGAGCGGATCGCTACGCTACGGCCGCCCAGATTGCCCAATTGCTGGGACCGGCACCGGCGGCGTATCTGGCTTATGGGTACGGCGAACCGGATGCTATCGTGGGCAGCGTCTTTGCAGCGGAACAAGGGTATCCTGTATTGCTCACAGACAGTTCAGACTTGCCTGCGGCGACTCAAACCTATTTGTCTGGGGCAGGTACAAAAGCAATCTCTATTCTTGGCGGAACAGGAGTAATAACCCCAGCGCTTCAGGCAGTCTTGAGCAATAATTATGCAGTGACCCGGCTGGGCGGCAATGACCGTTATTATACGGAGCAAGCGGTTTGTGAGAATTATTTCTCGGGTAAACCGGCTAATACTATCTATCCTGCTTTCTTCGCATCTTCGGCTGTTTCTCCGCAGGATGTCGGTGGTGGTACCCCGGATGCCTCGGCCCTGCTGGCAGGAGCCCTGGCAGCCAAACAAAATGGCTTACTAATGGTCGTGCCGAACAATACCTTGCCCGATGGGGTTAACAATTTCCTCCTCTATAACAAAGTATATATTCCCCAGAGTACTGTCGTGGGGAATATGAACGCTATCGGAGGGGATCTGGAAGGTGAGTTGGAAGCGGTCTTAAGCCGCTAGAGTATCTGAGCAGATTGTTACTCAGAAGGCCAAGGCCCATGACCATCGAGTGTCATGGGCCTTCTATATTCAGACAGGAGGGATGAAGCGTGTTTTTTGGATTAAAGTTCAAGGATAAGAAAACAGTCAAAGAGCTGCGCAAAAACCAGCACTTAACGGCCAAGGAGCTGGCAGACAAACTTAAGCTGGACACGGCGGACATCTTGAAAATCGATGATCTGAGATTGAGAGACGTCTCAGAGCCGCTGAGGTCTAAACTGCTGCCGATCCTCAGGGGGGACTATATGGATAATATGACTTGGCTCTAGAGGAAGAACTAGGGCCAGATCCATTTGTCGATTTTGATAAGAATTGCATTAATAGCAAGGGAATAGTATTAGTTCCAATAGCTCACTACTTAAGAAATGGCAAAATCATTAATCGATGCAAAGACCATGCGCACCGTGGAAAGGCACAATCCAAATAAGACAAGAACTAGCTGCCTAATGTAAATTAGGCAGTTTGTTGAGTAGAAACCGTGACTGCGTACTTTTGAGACATATATCATAAATTAGATAATGCAGTAGGACCAATCAGTCAAGCCTCACGAATCCGGCAATGGATCGTGGGGCATTTCTGAATTTCTCAGAGACTAAAACAGGAGTAAAACTAATGGCATGAATTGGTAGCTTGTTGTATAATTAATCTATAGGAGAGTGAGGTTAGAATGGTTAACAAAAAGAAGAGTAAAAGCAAGCAGATCCCCATAGATGATGGCTTTCTAATGTCACCTAAAAATGACTTTGCTTTCAAGCTCATCTTTGGCGACGAAAAGAACAAAGACCTGCTCATAGCCCTTCTCAGCGCCATTCTCAGATTACCTAAGGAAGACTTTGAGGGTTTGGAAATCATCAATAGTGAGCTCCTAAGAGAGTTTGTGGAGGACAGAAAGGGCATTCTAGATGTCAGAGTCAAGACTAAACTAGGGAAACAAATCGATGTTGAGATACAAATACTACCTACAAATTACATGCCGGAACGAACCATGTTCTATTGGTCTGAGATGTATATAAGTCAAATTAAGTCAGGTGATCCCTATCATGCGCTCAAGAAATGTATCACCATCAACATCGTCGATTTCAAGTGTACCCCCCTCCAAAAGGTCCATTCCAGCTATCATTTGACGGAGGACGAAACGGGCTATCGATTGACGGACATCTTAGAGGTCCACTTCTTGGAGATGGTCAAACTTGTCGATCCGGAAATACCAAGAGATGAGAATGACCCCGCAGTGGAATGGATGGAATTCATTGATGCCAAATCGAAAGGAGTGATGGAGATGTTAGCGGAGAAGAATCAGGACATCAAGAAGGCCTATGACCTATTACAGATCATCAGTAAAGATGAGAAGGCCAGGATGCTCTACGAGGCTAGGGAAGCAGAACGTCGAGACCAGATAACTTGGATGAAGTCAGCAAAGGATGAAGGACGGGCTGAAGGGGAGGCAAAGGGGGAGGCAAAAGCCATTTGCCAATACCTCGAAGCTCGTTTTGGTACTGAATCTCAAGCGCTCCAGGAGAAAATACGCACGATCACAGACTTGGATGTGCTCAGTCGAATTACCAACCGAATATTTGTTGTCGCCTATTTAGATGAAGCAACAGCTCTCATTCAAGCTAATTTAGTCTCTCAATAGCATCTAGGTCCTATCATCCGAAAGTGCCGACAGTAGCAATGTGTCGAAGTGGTCTTCAAAGGATTTTGTCAAAACTAGCGACACCTACTATTCCGTACCTCACGCTCCAACAAAAAGGACGTGGGGCTTTTCTGTGTTTCCAAACAAATGAAAGGAGCCGGATCAAATGGATGCTCGGCATTCTCTTCAGAAGGAGAGCTTCAATTATCTTAAATCATTGATTTTTTCCAAAACTTAAAAAGAATCTCTAAACGCCCATCTAGTTGGTCGCTAGGGATTCTTCTCTGCTAAATCATTGGAAATCTTAGCCAAACACAGCCGGATAATAAGTGACCCAGCCTCCGCTTAAACTCTTAACGCGTTTAAATCCGTGTTGGGTTAAAATTCGATAGGCTAAATAGCCTCGTAACCCGATCTCACAGTAGACCACGATATCCTTATCTTGGGGAAGTTCCGACAATCGGCCGCGCAGATCATCAATCGGTATATGGATCGAACCGGGAATAAATTTACCTTTTCGTTCTTCTTCGGTTCGTACATCGACGACACATACATCCTTCGCTTGAATTTTTATTAGTTCATGCCAGTGGATAGTGCGAACATCTCCCACGATAATATTTTCAGCTACGTAGCCGGCCATGTTAACCGGATCTTTGGCCGATGAAAAAGGTGGAGCATAGGCCAACTCGAGTTCCTGTAAATCATAGATAGTGCCTTGGCGACGGATTACCCCGGCGATGTCATCGATTCGTTTATCGACGCCCTGAGATCCGACGATTTGGGCCCCCAGGATCCGGCCATCATTTTTGGTAAAGATTAATTTAACGGATACTCTGGTTGAACCGGGATAATAACTGGCGTGGGAATTGGAATGAGTGAAAGATACTTCATAAGGCATTCCGATTTTGATGAGCATTTTTTCATTTACACCAGTCGTAGCAGCCGCTAAATCGAAGACTTTGGCAATAGAAGTACCTTGAGTGCCTTTATATCGGCTATCTCGGCCGGCAATAACGTCGGCCACGATGCGGCCTTGCTTATTGGCAGGTCCGGCTAGTGGTATGAGTGCAGCTTGTCCTGTGATTAAGTTCTTCACCTCAACGGCATCGCCTACAGCATAAATATTGGGGTCTGAGGTCTGTAGCTTGTCATTAACTTTTATTCCGCCTAAATCTCCGATTGTTAGTCCGGCTTCCTTAGCTAATTTAATCTCCGGTTTTACGCCGATGGCCATAATTGTCAGATCTGCCTGAATTTGTTCGCCGCTTTGAAGCGTGATCATGGTCTTATTTTCTTTCTTGGCAAAAGATTTTACTCCGTCTTCCAGAATAAGGTTAACGCCTTTGTTGAAAATATGCTCATGGAGGATTGCGGCCATTTCAAAATCCAAAGGAGCCATGACCTGGTTACTCATTTCTATAATTGTCGTATTTAAGCCTCTTGCTTGGAGATTTTCGGCCATTTCCAAACCAATAAAGCCACCGCCTATGACAGCTGCTGTTTGTGGTTGTTGCTCATCAATATAGCGTTTAATTTGATCAATATCTGAAACGTTGCGCACGACAAGAGCTTCGATATCGTCGATCCCGGGAATCGGTGGACGAAGGGGAGCAGCTCCCGGAGAAAGCAGCAATTGATCATAGGATTCTCGATAGATTTTACCATTGGCTTCTTGGACTTCGATGACTTTTTCGTCGGGAAAAATACGGGTAACCTCACTATAGGTTCGTACGTCAATTTTAAAGCGATTTCTCATACCTTCAGGTGTTTGCACTAGAAGAGCATCCCGTTCAGCGATGACGCCGCTAACATAATACGGTAAACCGCAGTTAGCGTAAGAAATATGTTCGCCGCGCTCAAAAATAATGATTTCCATTTCTTCATCCAAACGGCGCAATCGTGCTGCAGCGCTGGCTCCTCCCGCGACTCCACCAACAATGAGTACCTTTTTGCCCATCATAATTTCTCCTTCAGCTAATAGATTTGACTCCCAACGGCACTATATTTATGCCAATAATAACATGATTAATGGCATATGACAATAATCATGTTGCTCTTCTTTTGTGATACTATTACTGCAGATTAAACGAAAGGAGGGGCCCATTCCTGAGTCAGTTTTTAAGTCTGCGGGCCTTTCACTGCTGGTTTAATATAGATTTGAGGATAATTAATAAACGACGCATTCCCAAAGTGAGAGGTGACGGATGTTAGAGGCCCGGAATAACCGTTTTCTGAATTATTTGACAATATCAGCCTTAACATAATCTTAAGAAAATGGGCGCCTTTCCTTAAGATTAAGCTCTTGCTATATTAAGAAACTAACAGGTATACTGATACAGTATTAGAAAGACAAATCCTGCGAATATAGAAAACTTGGCTGGCTCCAAGTGCCGGTCATGGATAGCCGAGACTACAATAGAGCCATAACTCGAACAAGGATGTTTGAAATCAGGCATTGTTATGGATGGTAGGGTATCGGATGGCGAGAAGGAACTCACCCAATTTATACTTGTTGATTTGGTACAAAAAAAATGCGTAGAGGAGTGAAAAAATGATTGAACTTAATGAACGGTTAAGAGTTCGGTCAAAGTCGCCGAAATTAGCAGGTTTCCTGGCGGTAACGCTGATCATGGCAACGGTCACGGGGTGTGGTACTGCAAAGCAAGTGACGACAGTGAAACCACCTGCCATCGCGGTTAAAACGGAAAAAATCCAACTTAGTCAGTTACCTAACACGGATAGTTTCCTGGGAAGTATCATTCCTTACATCCAAACCTCCTTATCACCCGCGAGTTCGGGAATTCTAAATGCTGTTAAAGTTCAAGCGGGGGATATTGTGCAACCGGGGCAAGTTTTGGCAAGTATTGATACGAGTGTCCTTCAAGCTCAGCGCGATCAAGCGGCTGCCAACACAACCGTAGCTCAGTCTCAACTGGGTGCAACAAACCAGGGCACAGATAATTCCCTGACCCAGTCAAAGTCAGCTTTACAAACCGCCCAAACTAATCTAACGAATGCTCAATCTTCTGCTACAGCCACTGTGACTAGTGCTCAAAAGGCTTTGGATACAGCAAAGACCCAGTTGGATAACGCCAATGTCCAGTATGCAAATGGGGTTAAACAAGCTCAAACCGCGCTCGATGCCGCTCAGGCTGCGTTGGATGCTGCTAATGCCCAAGCGCCAACCGGGCTTGCTTCGGCCCAGGCTACGCTGGATGCCGCTAATACCCAAGCTCAAACAGCGCAAGCTAACCTAACCAAAACTCAGGATGCTTATGACACAGCTAATCAGCAGTTGCAGAGGGCACAGCAGATGGTCCACTCGACAACTGATCCAACCCTCTTAGCCGCGCAGGCCGTTGTTGAGCAGGCGTCGATTGCTTTACAAAATGCTCAGAATAGTGTAGCGAACGGCAACGCCGCTGTAACCAAGGCTCAGGCAGATTTGGCAAATACACAAGCGGGTTTACAAGCCACTGTAACCAAGGCTCAGACGGCCTTGACAGCTGCTCAAGCGGCTTTACAGGCCGCTCAGGATTCGAAGGCGGTACAGACAGCCCAAGCTCAGGTAGTTCAAGCCCAAGCTGCTGTAGATGCTGCGAACGTCACGTCGGCCAATTCTATCGCTGCGGCTCAGGCTAGCGTGGACCAGTCCCAGACCAATTATCAGACCTTAATTGACAATCCCCAGGCCCAAGTCGGGGCTTCTCAGGTCCAAGCCGCTCAGGCTGGAATCAAGGTCTATCAGGCCCAAATCAGTGACGGGCAAATCATGGCTCCGGTAGCCGGTTATGTGACAGCGGTTAATGCGCAAGTCGGCCAGTCGGTCGGACCGGGAACGGGCTTCATTACTATCGCATCTATGGATCCATTGATTGCTTCCGTTAGTGTACCAGTCAACAGTATCAGCAAAATGCAGATCGGTCAGTCAATGTCAGTCCTTGTGCCCGCAACCCAGGAGACCTTAACCGGCAAAATCAGCACGGTTCTTCCGGCACCTGATCCAACCAGTAAAAACTACTCAGTTAATATTACGCTTACCCCCGGGAAACAACAACTTCTGCCCGGAATGCCTGTAGAGGCTTATGCAGAGAATAGTGGTCAACAGGGGATTGTAATCCCGGCTGATTGTGTAATAAGTTTGCAAAGCGGAGCGACTTCGGTCTTTGTGGTGGAAAACGGAAAAGCTGTCCAGCGACAGGTTCATATCGGAAACATGACCGGTTCTCTTTACGTGATAAACAGCGGACTACAGCCGGGCGATATTGTTGTCACCCAAGGTCAGAACTTGTTGTCTGTCGGGAACGAGGTACAAGAAATCAATAGTTCAGATACCAACCAAAGTGGGGCATCAGGGCAGACTACTCCCTCCGGCGGAACTCAGCCTAATCAAGGCGCCAAAAAGAGCGCTTCAAAAAGTTGAGAGTGACTAGTCTGAAAGGAAAGGTGGGAGAAGTTTGAAAATCGCAGATATATCCATTCGTCGTCCTGTAACGATCAGTATGGTCATGTTGGCGGCTATCCTTATTGGTGTCGTGGCTATGATAAGTTTACCACTGGATCTCATGCCGGTAATGGATCTGCCAATCGCCTCGGTATCGACATCCTTTCCTGGAGCGACACCTTCAGAGGTAGAACAGCAGGTTACTAAACCAATTGAACAGATACTCCAGAGTTTATCCGGAGTACAGGAGATTGATTCTACGTCCACGATGGGGTCCAGTCGGGTACGGGTCAATTTCGACTACGGTGTGGATATGAGCCAACAAGTGGAAACGATGCGCAGTCTAGTTAACCGCGTTCAAAACAAATTGCCGACCACTGCAACAATTCCCAACGTCCAACAGGCTGATCCAAATAGCCAGCCAATCATGTTAGTAACCTTGTCAGGCGGCAAAGGCCAGAGTGTTTCGGATGTTTCGGATGAAGCCGACAACATTATCACCCCTGTTCTCCAGCACGTGAATGGGGTGTCTACTGTCAATGTGATTGGTGACTTAACTCGCCAGATTACGGTCAATGTTGACCCTGTAAAACTTCATTATTACAACTTATCAATAACACAGGTAACTCAAGCCTTATCTGCTGCGAATTTAGTCGCTGATGTTGGTCAGGCTCAACGCGGTACCCAGTTGATTCCGCTCAAAGTCGACGGGCAATTCAGTTCTATCCAGGATTTGCTTAAGGTTCCTTTGAGTTTAGGTAAGACAAGTATCTCTGTGGGTGATCTTGCCACAGTGCAAGACGGTTTCCAAGATGTTACCTTGATCGCTCAAGTTGATGATACGCCTACGGTTGCCTTTAGTATTCAGCAAGCCACGGGCGCGAATACGGTTCAAGTGGCCAATGGAGTTCATTCGGCTCTGGCTAGCTTAAATAAACAACTTCCTCAGGGCATGAAGCTTACGGTGATCACGGATACTTCCCAAGGGATTTTAGAAGCCGTACACTTAGTAAGTGAACATACGATGTTGGGCTTTGTACTGGGGATTATTTTGATGCTTCTGATCTTACGGAGTGTACGGACGACAACCGTTATCGCTGTGGCAATTCCTATTTCAGTTCTGACGGCGTTTATCTTGATGTATGCCTTCAATCTCACGATTAATACCGTCACTTTGGGTAGTCTGGGAATTGCCTTGGGCTCTCTGGTAGACTTTTCTGTGGTTGTTCTGGAGAGCATTTTCCGAGCCAGACAGATGGGTTTTGGACCCAAGGAAGCAGCCAGCGTAGGAACTAAAGAGGTGGGTACAGCAGTTATGGTGGCGGCTATGGCCCAAATATGTGTTTTTGCTCCCTCCTTACTCACCAGCGGGATTGCTGGTCAGCTTTTTGGGCCTATGGCACTAACTGTTACTTTCTCGCACATTGTCGCCCTTGTTGTGGCGCTTACCCTTACTCCCATGTTAGCTTCCAAGCTTCTCACCGGATCACGCTTTGCTCAGGAGGAGACGATTCCGGGACTGACCGCTCCTTTCCGGAGATGGGCCCCTTTCGATTGGTTCGGACGTGGTATGCATGATTTAACGGTGGGATATCGACGAATTTTAAGCTGGAGCCTCAAGCATCGTCTGAGTGTAGTTATTTTGGCTTTTGCCCTTTTCTTTGCCATAGTTCCGATTTATAGTCAGATTGGTTCAGAGCTGATGCCGGTTTCTACGAGTAACCAGATCACCGTATCGCTTACGCTTGCTCCTGGTACGGCCCTTGACCAAACTGCCAAGACTGTCCAAGAGGTAGAAAGCTTGATTCGCCAACATCTGAATAATATAAGTTCGGTCTACGAACAGATAGGAACTACATCAGGTGGGAATCAGGCCTCAACCAATACGGCTCAGCTGACAGTAACTTTGAACCTGACTTCCAAACAATCGATTACCGCGCTTGCTAATCAATTACAGCCATACTTCGGAAGAATCCCTGGGGCTAAAATAACCGCTGCAGCGGCTGTCTTAGGGCACGGAGGGAGCACAGGGCAGATTGGTGTCGATATTTCAGGTCCGGATTTAAACACTTTGTCCTTGTTAAGCAATCAGGTAGCAGGAATTATGGCTGAAATGCCTTCCTTACGCTATATCGATAACCAACTGGCAACCGGGCAGCCTACCTATGATTTAAAAATTAATCAGAATAGTTTGACTCAAAACGGTCTCACTGAGCAGCAGGTTGTCGACGCGTTGCAAACCGCGTTTCAAGGAAGTACAGCTAGTACTTTTTATGAGGGAGACAATGGTTATAATGTTGTTGTTCAGTACCCGGAAACTTATTCTCAAGATGTGACCAAGTTAACCGAAGTGTCGATCATGAATTCAAGTGGCCAGGCGGTTCCTTTGAGCCAGGTGACCTCGATGATTCTCTCGAATGAGCCTACGCAAGTTGAACACATCAATGGATTGCGCAGTGTGACTGTTCAGGCAAGTGTTTTTGGAAGTTCTACTGGTCAAATGCAGACTGCCTTAACCCAGCGCTTTAAGGAACTGAAGGTCCCAGCCGGTTATACGCTTGATTTTGGTCAGAGTGGCCGCAACCAGACCCAGGCTTTTAGTTCGTTGGGTAATGGCTTATTGGCTTCAATAGTTTTAGTTTATATGGTTATGGCAGGTATGTTTGAATCCCTCCTTACTCCCTTTGTTATTATGTTCTCTTTGCCGCCGACGTTTGTGGGAGCCATAATCGGCCTCTATTTAACCCACAACACCTTGAATATTAACTCTATGATGGGTATGGTCATGTTAGTCGGGTTGGTAACTAATAATGCTATTGTGCTCGTGGACTACACGAATCAACTGCGAGAAAAAGGGCAGCCTTTGGCTGAGGCTCTATTAGAGGCAGGCTCAATACGTCTGAGGCCTATTCTTCTCACTACGGTCACTAATGTAGCTGCCATGTTACCGTTGTTGATTCTAGGTGGAAGTGGTACTGAATCCCTTTCCTCAATGGCTGCGGTTATTACTTTCGGGTTATCACTCTCTACTTTAGTGACCCTTGTCTTGGTTCCGGTTATGTATGTAAATATGGATAATGTACTTCAAAAAATATCCAAAAAGAAAAACCAAGCTCCCGGCATAGACATAGTAGAGTCTTGTTAAGAATTACCTGACTCTGTATCTAATTTGAAAAGCGAAGTCGCGTAAGGCGGCTTCGCTTTTCTTTGGCGGAAGATAGCATTTTTAAGCTAGATTGTGCTCCAAGGGAGCATGGGGTTTGGTATATAAGTTTAAGGGCTTCCGGATTGCCAACAAAAAAAGACGCTTATTCAGCGTCCTTCTTAAACGTTTGTTCATCATCGTTCCAGAACTTACCGCCTGGCCTTAATGCCTCGTTACTTAGTATTTCCATTTCTCCTTCGCGTAGTGCAGTGTCAAAAAAGTGTTCAATTGTAATACCTAATTTATCACATACATAGTTAAGACGTCGCCGCTTATCATCGGAGACCGGGATCATAAGATATTGCACTTTCAAAATATATCACCTCTAAGTACAAAAGATTCTACGAAAATAGGGAATTTCCTGCATGGATTTAGCGACATTACCTAGAAAATTACCGATTATTTTGTCGAACGAATCTGAACGACCATATTTTAGGATAAATAATTAGCAGGCGCTCAAAGGGCGAAAAGAATTAATCCAGGATACTTCACTGCTTAAGGGTGCTTTATATAGTTGACATAAGTCGAGAAAATAATAAACTTAATGGAAGATAGCTGAGGAAGCGAGGGAAGAAATATTCTTTCATCGGGAAATTAGTGGATCAGACAAAAGGTGAACTGTAAAGTTTAGAAAAGAAAGGGCGATTCCCATGATATCAATTAAAATGCAAGAGCAGGTTCAAAACAGCTCCGTTATCCGAGCTATGTTTGAGGAAGGGAAACGATTGGCAGGAATTCATGGAGCTGAAAATGTATTTGATTTTAGTTTAGGAAACCCCAATGTTGAACCACCTGAGGAAGTTAATAAAGCGATATTAGAGATACTCAAGACCGAAAATCTGATGAGCATTCATGGGTATATGAATAACTCAGGTTATGAAGAGGTAAGAACCGCCATTGCCCAATCGATCAATGCTAAGTTCGGTACTGTTTTTACTCACGAGAATATTCTGATGACCGTTGGCGCAGCAGGCGGCTTAAACGTCATTTTCAAAACGTTGCTTAACCCAAAGGATGAGGTCATTACTTTTGCGCCCTTTTTTGGAGAATACAGAAACTATGTAAAAAATTACGAGGGTGAATTGGTGATAGTCTCCCCCAATACGCTTGATTTCCAACCGAATCTTAAAGAATTTAAAGAAAAAATTACCCCTAAGACGAAAGCTGTGCTCATTAATTCTCCTAACAACCCCACAGGTGTTATTTATTCGGAAGAAACCATAATCAAGCTCTCTGAAATACTGAGGGAGAAGCAAAAGGAATTTGGAACAGAGATATATATTGTTTCCGATGAACCCTATCGAGAACTGGCCTATGATAATGCTAAGGTGCCTTATCTGACCAAATATTATGACAATACGATCGTAGGGTATTCTTTCAGTAAATCCCTTTCGTTACCTGGCGAAAGAATAGGCTATTTAGTAATCCCGGATCAGGCTGCGGATTATCAGAATATTATTGCTGCAGCCAATATTGCCAATCGCATTTTAGGCTTTGTAAATGCACCATCGTTATTCCAACGGGTCGTGGCCAAGTGCCTGGATGCCAAGGTGGATATTGATACCTATAACAAAAATCGTGAACTTCTCTACAATGGCCTCTCCTCTTACGGCTATCAGTGTATCAAACCCGAAGGCGCTTTTTACTTGTTTGTAAAAACTCCTATTGAAAACGATGTTGAATTCTGTAATTTAGCCAAGCAGAAAAATATCCTGATTGTGACCGGCGCTGCATTCGGTTGTCCCGGTTATGTGCGAATTGCTTATTGTGTCCCTTATAAAACAATTGAGAAAGCCTTGCCGGGCTTTAAGGCTTTAATTGAAGAACTTCAATAATGTTTTATCTATTCTGAACATGCATCCGCTCAATAAGCCGGAGGTCATGGTAGGAATTGTGCAGGAAAAGATGGATGGAAATAATCTGCTTACGGATGAAAGAACGAGAGATATAATCAAGAACATGCTAGTTAGCTTAGTGGAGTGGACCGAACGTTTGAAACAGAAATAGCTTTTACGTAAATCGTTTTGTAGATATAACAATAACCGTAAAGAGAGCCTTAGCTGGTACTATCGGCTGAAGGTTCTCTTTACGGTTATTTGGAGATAGCCTTTGTTTTTATTATTCATTAGGTGCTCTAACCAGATAAAATTTTGATTCAGTGATATCTTTAATCTGTTGATCGTATTTAGTAGATTCCATTTGTAAGGCCTCCACCTTAGTGCCCAAATTTTTAATCTCTGTCGCCATTTCCTGGTTTAATTGCCTTTGAGTATCACGCCAATCGTAATACAAAGCGTCCAGTTTTTTCTCAACCCTATTTTCCAACGTTATTAGTGACTGCTTTACTTCTGAGAGTTCAGATTCTACATTGGTCAGACGAGACTCTAAGTTATCCAGACGAGACTCCACATTACCCAGACGAGACTCTAGGTTATCCAGACGAGACTCCACACCACCCAGACGAGACTCTACATTACCCAGATGTGTTTCCATACTCTCTAGCTTATTAAGAACCTTGCCGAAATGTTCAAGCATTAGGTCTTGAAATTTATCGTTATCCATAAATAACACTTCCTTATGCGTAATAATCAGATTATATCACTTTTTAGAACTGTGTTGAGAGGGATTTTTCCGACATTTTTTGTAGACGGTAAGATTATTAGGAAAAGTTGAAGGGCAAGGATCTAAATATTTGGAGACTAACCGAACGTTTTCGACAAGAAATATATTAATGTTCGGTTTTCTATTGACCTTCATAACGCCTTCTTGTAAAATAAACGTATTATAAAAATTCATAGGAGAGTTCATATATCCGCGGAGATATGGTCCGCAAGTTTCTACCGGGCTACCGTAAATGGCCTGACTATGAGCGAAAGTGTACCTAGGGTAAGTGACTTGTCCGAGTGGTACAGGTTTGATTGAGAAATCAAACTACACCGAAGGGATAAAAGCCCAGGCGGGTAGGTTTCACTCTTATTTTAGAGGGGAAAATCTGCCCTGCTTGGTTTTTTGGTTTTTTAAAATATAAAAAGGGAGAGGGGCGAAATAGAATGAGCCAAATTGGGGTCATTATGGGTAGTGATTCGGATTACAAAATCATGGAAGAGGCTATGAAGATTCTTCGTCAATTTGAACTTGAGTTTGAAGTTAAAATTTCTTCCGCCCATAGGACATTGGATAGAACCGTAGAATGGGTGAAAGCTTTTGAAGCCCAAGGCGGGAAAATTATCATTGCAGCGGCAGGCTTAGCGGCCCACTTGCCCGGGGTTGTAGCGGGAGCAACAATTTTGCCTGTGATCGGTGTTCCGCTGAGTAGTGGGGCTATGGAGGGAATCGATGCCCTTTACTCCATCGTGCAAATGCCTCCGGGGATTCCGGTGGCAACGGTCGGCATAGGTTCGGCACGCAATGCGGCGTTGCTTGCGGTACAGATCCTGGCAATTCAGGATGAACCGCTGAGTATTAAAGTTAAAGACTTTCGAGCTCAGATGCTCAAGGATATCGAGGCGAAAGACGAAGCGCTGCAATTAAAGTTAAGCAAAGGAATTTGAGAAAGATAAGTAACCCCCCACTTCAGATGGAGTCTAAAGCTTCACCCTGAAGTTTAGCTGAAATCAGCGAAGGGTTTACCTGATATTCAATAATTGAACCACAAACTATAAATCACGAACCATGAACCGCGAAAGGGGACTTATGGATGATTGAACGGTATACGCTTCCTGAAATGGGAGGGATTTGGACGGACGAGCACCGCCTCACTCTATGGTTAAAGATTGAAATCGCAGCCTGCGAAGGGTGGGCCAAGCTGGGAAAGGTTCCGGATGAGGCGGTAGCGGTCATTCGAGAGAAGGCTTCTTTTACTTGGGAAAGGGTACAAGCCCTTGAAGAAGTGACCCAACATGATGTGTTGGCCTTTTTGACCAATGTTGCGGAGAATGTGGGAGATGAAGCAAAATACATTCATCTGGGCCTCACTTCTTCCGATGTCTTAGATACGGCCCTGTCTCTCCAATTAGTTGAAGCGTCCGACATTTTGCTGGCCAAGCTGGAAGCGCTGGAAGTTGTCTTGCGCCGCAGGGCGTTAGAACATCGTGATACAATCATGATGGGCCGAACGCATGGGATTCACGCAGAGCCAATTACTTTAGGGTTGAAGTTTGCTTTGTGGTATGATGAGATTAGACGTCAAAAGAGGCGCTTAACCTTTGCCCGTGAGGAGATCCGGGTGGGGAAAATTTCTGGGGCAGTGGGGACATTTGCTAATGTTGATCCTCAAGTAGAAGCGCATGTTTGTCAAGCCCTTAATTTGGAGCCGGCGCTGATATCGACTCAAATACTTCAACGCGACCGGCATGCCTGTTATGTGACAACACTGGCCGGAATAGCCAGTTCACTCGATAAAATGGCGACCGAGATTCGCAACTTACAGCGAACCGATGTTCATGAGGTGGAGGAAGCTTTTGCAAAAGGGCAGAAAGGGTCTTCAGCAATGCCTCACAAGAAAAATCCCATTACACCGGAACGTATCTGTGGAATGGCCCGAGTGGTTCGGGCGAACGCCCAAGTCGCTTTGGAAAATGTGGCCTTATGGCATGAACGGGATATTTCCCACTCTTCGGCAGAACGGATGATTTTACCGGACAGCACGATCGCTTTAGATTATATGCTTTACAAGATGACCCAGCTTATAGATCGGTTACAGGTTTTCCCGGAACAAATGAAGGAAAACATCGACAAGGGATTTGGCTTGATCTTTTCTCAGCGCGTGATGCTGGCCTTAGTCGAAAAGGGTATCAGCCGGGAAACAGCCTATGCCATGGTTCAGCGCAATGCCATGGAAGCCTGGAATACTAAAGAACAATTTCAAAGCTTGATCGGTAAAGACCCCGCTGTCCGGGAATACTTAGACGAGGCAGAAATTGCTGCCTTATTTGATTATAACTACCATACTAAGCATGTAATAGACATCTTTAATCGGTTAGGCCTTAATTAGTTGAACGCTGATATGGATAGCAAGATGCCGGAAGGCCGGATGCCGTGTAACAAAGAGCGGTTTAGGCGAAACATAGAATTCAAGAAGGATGTGCTAGTAGGAACCGAACCATCCCCTTCAGCGCATGAAAAAGCGCCACAGAGGTGATCCACGTCGTACTAAACCCCCGTTGGACCCAAAATAGAGAAAGTTTCTTAGCTTAGAGAAGCACTTTAGCGGAATTGCGTCAATGAGTGCAGACGATTTTGCGTAAAGAAACGCAACGGTTCACATGCGACGGAACAGGATGTTCCTAGTGTCGAATGCGCCAAGGATGGCACAGCATTCGACCAGAAAGCCCAGAGGTTTTGCGTTTTAGCAACATCGTCAAGCGAATAGCAATGCAGCGTGTGCGAACGTGCTAAGAAACTTTCTCCCGACTGAAAGGAGTAAGATTATGAAAAAGCTAGAGTTACGATATGAGGGAAAAGCAAAGAGAGTTTATGAGACCGATCAAAGCGAGTATTTTTGGGTAGCTTACAAAGATGATGCAACCGCTTTCAACGGCGAAAAAAAAGGACAAATCGCGGATAAAGGAGAGGTTAATAATCAGTTATCGGCACTCTTCTTTGCAGAAATAGAAAAAGCGGGCATCCCGACCCATTTTGTGAAGCTTTTAAGTGAGCGGGATATGCTTGTGCGCCGTTTAGACATGATTCCGCTTGAGGTCGTTGTGCGCAATATTGTAGCCGGAAGTTTAGCGAAGCGTCTTGGCGTGGAGGAGGGCTATGTCCTTTCCCAACCGGTTGTGGAATTGTATTATAAAGATGACGCCTTGGGAGATCCCATGGTAAATGACTCCCATGTCGCCGCGATGGGCTGGGCGAGTGAGGGAAATACTAAAGAGATTCAAGCCTTGGGCTTAAAGATCAACGACATCTTGCGGACCATTTTAGGCAAAGCAGGAATCGACCTGATTGATTTCAAACTGGAGTTTGGAGTCTCGGACGGTAAAGTCTACCTGGGCGACGAAATTTCTCCGGATACTTGTCGTTATTGGGATATGGAAACTCGGGAAAAGCTGGACAAGGATCGTTTCCGACGGGATCTTGGACGAGTTGAAGAAGCGTACCAAGAGGTTTTTCGTCGGGTAAAAGAGGTCCTTGCACCTATTTAGAGTAATATGTAGATATGTAGTTGGAACACATGATGAACTGGAATGCCATAGTTTGAAGTGACACCTAAGCTGAACAGGACGACAACAAATATACGTTACTGCAAGCACTGAACTAAGGTAGAGAGGGGGGCCGAACGTGTTTGAGATCGAAGAGGACAAGCCGAAAGAGGAATGTGGTGTCTTTGGGATTTATGCTCCCAATCATGAGGTCGCTCGTTTAACTTACTACGGTCTTTATGCCTTACAGCACCGCGGACAGGAAAGTGCCGGAATCGCGGTTTCTGATGGACATAAGATTGCGCAGCATAAAGGAATGGGTTTGGTATCGGAAGTGTTTTCTGACCAAGTTGTGGAGAGTTTGAAGGGAAAAATGTCAATCGGGCATGTTCGATACTCTACTACGGGGTCAAGCCTGCTCGCCAATGCTCAGCCTTTGGTGGTACACTACCAAAAAGGTATGATGGCTTTGGCGCATAATGGCAATTTAACGAATGCTGCGGAGTTGCGGGAAGAACTGGGAAAAAACGGGGCAGTGTTCCAAACGACGATCGACAGCGAGGTGATTATCAATATCATTACTCGCTATCGTCGGGAGTCCATGGAGGATGCTCTGGTGAAGACTATGTTGGATCTTCGCGGGGCGTATGCCTTGGTGATTTTAGCAGAGAACAAACTCTTTGGACTCCGGGATCCCTATGGTTTTCGCCCCTTGTGTATTGGGAGGATTGATGGCAGGTATTGTTTGGCCTCAGAAAGTTGTGCCCTCGATACGATTGGTGCGGAGTTCATTAGAGACGTGGTACCCGGCGAAATTGTCGTGATTGATGAAGCGGGACTAACCTCTTACATGGGGCTTTCTAAGACTGAACGTGCCTCCTGTGCTTTTGAATATATCTATTTTGCCCGGCCTGATAGCACGATCGATCAGTTGAACGTGTCTGAAAGCCGGCGCAGGATGGGTATTGAATTGGCCCGCGAGTGCCCGATTGAGGCGGATCTTGTGATAGCAGTTCCGGACTCAGGGACAGCTTCGGCCTTAGGGTATGCCACGGCACTGGGCTTACCTTTCGGAGAAGGGCTAATCAAGAACCGTTATGTTGGACGAACGTTCATTCAACCAACTCAGGCAATGAGAGAAGTGGGTGTTCGGCTAAAACTCAATGCCAATGCCAGCGTTTTGAAAGATAAACGGGTGGTTATGATTGATGATTCAATCGTTCGAGGAACCACCAGTTCCAAATTGATCGAGATGGTCAGAAATGCAGGCGCTAAAGAAGTCCACTTTTTGATCAGCTCTCCGCCGGTATTCTATCCCTGCTACTATGGAATTGACACAGCAGAGCGGGAAAAACTCATCGCCAATCAGTTAGATGTGGAGGGAATTCGGAAGTTTGTTGAGGCAGACTCGCTGCACTATATTTCGGAGGAAGGTTTACTGCGGGCCCTCGGCACGAATGCGGTATGCTTGGCTTGTTTTAATGGAATCTATCCGGTTCCGGTCTCAACGGTTAACAGGGATAAAAATAGCTTCGAATCATAGTAAGGAGGAATGCACGTTGGGGTACTCTTATCGAGACGCAGGCGTCAACATTCAGGCCGGGAATGAAGTAGTGGAACGCATTAAACCTGCGGTTGCCCGGACGCTTCGTCCGGAAGTCATCGGTGGACTTGGGGGGTTTGGCGGACTGTTTAAACTGGATCTGGACAAGTATCCGGACCCGGTCCTTGTCTCCGGAACGGATGGCGTGGGAACGAAGCTGCGCCTTGCTTTTCAAATGAATAAACATGATAGCATCGGACAAGACGCGGTGGCGATGTGTGTCAATGATATCTTGGTTCAAGGGGCAGAACCCTTGTTTTTTCTCGATTATCTGGCTGTGGGGAAAGTGGAACCCGGGCGAGTTGCCGAGGTGGTAGGCGGGATTGCAAAAGGGTGTGAAATGGCCGGCTGTGCGTTAATCGGGGGAGAAACGGCAGAAATGCCGGGTTTCTATGCCGAGGATGAATATGATATTGCCGGTTTCTCAGTGGGCGTGGTGAATCGGAATCAGTTAATTGACGGAGCAAAGATTCAAGCGGGGGATGTGCTGATTGGCTTGCCTTCCAGCGGGCTCCATAGCAATGGCTACTCCTTGGTTCGTAAAGTATTTGAAACCGATTCCTTAGATAAGGTTTTTCCTGAGTTAGGTGAGCCGCTGGGAGAGGTCCTGCTTCGTCCGACGCGGATTTATGTTAAGTCAATCTTGCCTCTGCTTCCGGGAGGTGAAATTCTTGGCATGGCCCATATCACCGGGGGCGGATTAACGGAGAATGTTCCCCGGGTTTTGCCGCCCGGTTTGGGAGTTCGGATCAATACGTCTGCTTGGGAATGCCCTCCGATTTTTACTTTGCTGCAACGTCTGGGAGATGTCGCTTGGCCGGAGATGTTTAGGACCTTTAATATGGGTGTCGGGTTTGTGCTTATTGTTCGGCCTGAAGCTGAGGGTTCTGTGCGGTTGAAGCTTGGTGAGCTGGGAGAAAAAAGCTTTGTGATGGGAAGCGTCGTACCCGGAGAAGGTGTATCTTATTGAGGACCGCGGTACTGGCTTCAGGTCGGGGGAGTAATCTTCAAGCCTTAATTAAAGCCTGCGCCGGTGGCAGTCTCCCCATTGAAATTGTGGCCGTGGGGTCGGATCAGTCCGGTGCCGGGGCCCTCGAACGGGCTAAGGAAGCAGGAATTCCTACCCGCGTTTTTCAATTAAGGGATTACCCCCATCGTCAAGCGCAAGAAGAGGATCTTTTAATTTGGATGCGGGAGAAAAGGGTAGAACTTTTACTTTTGGCAGGGTATATGAGAGTGTTTGGTCCGCAGTTTATTCGTCAGGCTAATTTCCCGGTCATGAATATTCATCCTTCGCTGCTGCCGGCTTTTCCGGGGCTTCATGCTCAACGTCAGGCGCTGGAGTATGGGGTTAAGGTGAGTGGGTGCACGGTGCATTTAGTGGATGAAGGCTTAGACAGCGGACCGATTATTTTACAGGAGGCAGTTCCGGTGCTGGCGGGGGATACGGAAGAGAGCTTGGCACAGAGAATTTTAGAGGTGGAACATCGTCTCTATCCCGAGGCCGTTCGCAGGTTAGTATTGGGGAAGGTAGAGCGAACCGGGCGCCGGGTTCAGATTTTGCTGCAGGAGGGATTAGAATGAAGCGAAGAGCCATCATCAGTGTTTCAGACAAGACGGGGATTGTTGAGCTGGCGCGTGGGCTTGTGGAGTTGGGTTTTGAATTGATTTCGACCGGAGGGACGTTTAAAACTCTGGACGAGGCCAAAGTTGCAGTTAAGTATGTTAGCGAAGTCACGGGATTTCCGGAAGTATTGGATGGTCGGGTGAAAACACTGCACCCTTTAATCCACGGCGGCATTTTAGCGATGGATAGTGTGGAACATCGGGAGCAAATGGAGCAAAACGGAATTCATTTTATCGACTTGGTTGTGGTCAATCTTTATCCGTTTCGAGAGACCATTGCCAAGCCCGGGGTGAGTTTTGAAGAGGCAATTGAAAATATCGACGTTGGCGGACCGACGATGGTTCGTGCCGCAGCTAAGAACCATGGACGGGTTGTCGTACTGGTCAATCCGGAGTCTTATCAAGAGGTTTTAGAAGTGCTGCGTGAAGCGGGCACTGTTTCGGCGGGGATGCGCAGGCGTCTGGCAGCGGAAGCCTTTGCCCACACGGCGGAGTATGATCGCCTGATTGCCGGCTACTTGGAACGACAGGTTGAACCGAGCGGTGGTTTTCCGACGACGCTGCGTTTAACGGCGCAAAAAGTTCAAGAGTTGCGATATGGAGAGAATCCGCAGCAAAAGGCAGCATTTTATATAAATTCTGAAGCCAGGGAGGGGACCTTGGCCAATGGAAAGCAACTCCAAGGGAAAGAACTTTCGTATAATAATTGGGCTGATATGGATGCCGCTTGGAGGATTGTGCATGAGTTTGATTCCTGCGCGGCAACGATCATCAAGCATTCTAATCCCTGTGGTGTAGCTTTGGGTAAGACGCCCTTTGAGGCTTATGAAAGTGCCTTTACGGCCGATCCGGTCTCTGCTTTTGGCGGGATCATTGCTTTTAACCGAGTGGTTGATGGGACCTGCGCGGAAGCAATTAAAGAGTGTTTCTATGAAGTGATTATTGCGCCGGAATTCAGTCCGGAGGCCAGGGAAATTCTTAGTGAGAAAGCAAATCTGCGGCTTTTTGTGGTGGGCAGAGGAGATGCCGGTAAAACGACTCCCGGTTGGATGTTGAAAAGTGTCGATGGGGGATACCTTGTGCAAGAGGTTGATCAAGGAACGACTCCTGTGAGCGAATGGGACGTTGTGACAGACGTAAAGCCGACAGAAGAGGACCTTACAGCCCTGGATTTTGCTTGGCGGGTTGTGAAGCATGTGAAGTCTAATGCCATCGTGGTTACCAATCATCGACAGACCTTGGGGGTTGGGGCAGGGCAAATGAATCGGGTAGGATCGGTCAATATAGCCCTGGAACAAGCCGGGGACAACGTTAAAGGGGCGTATTTGGCCTCCGATGCCTTCTTTCCTTTTCCTGATTCTATCGAAGCAGCGGCTAAGGCGGGAATTCGGGCGATCGTTCAGCCCGGCGGATCGCTCAAAGATGCTGAGGTTATTGAGGCGGCTAATCGCTTGAACATAATTATGGCCTTTACGCATCGGCGGCATTTTCAGCACTGAGCTGCTTTTTAGGATAGGGATTCCTGAATTACTCTACATGGCTGGGAATATTCGGATTGTTGGGAAAACGAGGTGACAGAGTGGAAAACCTGCGTGTGTTAATTGTAGGTAACGGTGGACGGGAACATGCCTTGGCTTGGAAGCTGGCCCAAAGCCCCAAACTGGAACGGTTATTTGTGGCGCCGGGAAATGCGGGAACCGGGCCGTGGAATGTTCCTATTTCGCCTCAGGATATTTCCGGGTTAGTAAAATTTGCGCTCCAAGAGAAAATTGACTTAACCCTGGTTGGTCCGGAAGATCCTTTAAGTTTAGGGATTGTTGATGCTTTTCAGGAGGCGGGACTGCGAATTTTTGGACCGACTCGGGCAGCGGCGCAGTTAGAAGGCAGCAAATCTTTTGCCAAAACGATCATGGAAAGCGCCAATATCCCCACAGCAGAGTGGAGAATTTTTGAAGATCCTGAGCAAGCCAAGGGTTATGTCAGGAAAATCGGGGCTCCCTGCGTTTTAAAAGCGGATGGTTTAGCTGCGGGTAAAGGTGTTATTGTGGCTATGGATTTGGAAACGGCCCTCCAGGCTGTCGATGAAATAATGGACGGCGGATTTGGTTCAGCCGGCAAAAAACTGGTCATTGAGGAATTCCTGGAAGGGCAAGAAGTCAGCTTACTTTGTTTTTCAGACGGAGTAACAGCCTGTCCTATGGTTCCGGTACAGGACCACAAGCGAGCTTTGGAAGGTGACCAAGGGCTTAACACCGGGGGAATGGGGACTTATAGCCCCCCACCAATTTGGACGACTGAACTTGAAGCAAACATTATGAAGGATCTTGTTGCTCCGACCTTAAAGGTTATGCGCGACAGAGGAACTCCGTTTCAAGGTGTGCTGTTCTTGGGACTGATGCTAACGCAGCGGGGGCCGAAGCTGTTAGAGTACAATGTCCGTTTTGGCGATCCGGAAACTCAAGTGGTCATGAAACGACTAAAATCGGATCTTTTGCCGGTTCTTTGGGCCTGTACCGAGGGGCGTTTGTCCGAGGCCAGACTGGAGTGGAAAGAAGAGGTCGCGGTTTGTGTGGTGATGGCTGCCTCGGGTTATCCTTTAGCCTACGCTAAAGGGGTTCCGATCCGTTTGCCTGAGCTAAGCGGTCAGGATGAGGTCATCTTTCAGGCCGGAACGGGAATTAGCGAGGGACACTTGCTGAGTACCGGTGGTCGGGTGTTAGGGATCACAACCGAAGGAAAAACTCTTCAACAGGCTCGGGAAAAGGCGTATGCTCTTGTGGAAAAAATCGATTTTCCCAATGCTCATTTTCGGCGCGATATCGGGATTAAAGGACTTTAGCCATTTGCAAAATTTCAGATTAGCAGATAAGAAATTGTCTTCATTACGAATTGCCTGCCAGTCAATAGGTTTCGTGGGGCAATTCATGAATCGCCCCTACAATTTATACTTTCTGATTAAATAAAGCATAGGACTTAGCAAGAGGCTAAATTCTATGCTTTGCTTTTATAACATATATAACATTCCACTCGTTGTAACCCAAGTTGAACTGTGTCACATTCGAGTGGAATGTTGCGTTTCTCTTTAACTTAGTTATGTGTTTAAACTTCTTGCTAAAAAGTCAACGAGTTTCTGCTTAGAATTAATTTTATCGATGGAGGATATGGGATAGATGTGTAGAACTTAATTTATATTAGTCCGAATCTTTTTTCCAACGCTAAAAAAGAAAGAGGGAGATCGATGAAAATACTTAAGATCAGCAAAGTAGCATTTCTTGTCGGTATTGTGATGTCGACTATTTTATTATGTTACAGCAGTCAAGTACAGGCCGCAACAACTTCCGTCATGGTAGTAGGTGGTTGGGATTCAGCCTACGCCTTAAATGACGATGGTACGGTCGATTCTTGGGGATACAACAGCAACGGCCAACTCGGCAATAATTCGACTGCCAGTTCCAGGGTACCGATACAAGTGAGTGATCTGACAGGAATTCCAACTATTACGGCAATAGCTTGCGGCCACCAGTCAGGTTACGCTTTAGATGCTAATGGCAATGTTTGGTCTTGGGGGAGTAATAACTGTGGTCAGCTTGGCACTAATTCAACGATTAATTCCAGTGTGCCTGTGCAAGTGAGTGCCTTAACAGGTATGCCGGCTATTACGGCGATAGCTGCTAGTTACCAATCTGTATATGCCTTGGATGGCGATGGGAATGTTTGGTCTTGGGGGAGTAATAACTACGGACAACTTGGCACTAATTCAACGACCAATTCTAGTGTGCCTGTGCGAGTGACTAACTTAACAGGAATAACAGCTATAGCTTGTAGTCAATATTCCGCTTATGCTGTAGATGGTGACGGTACAGTCTGGGCTTGGGGGTACAATAACTACGGACAACTTGGCAACAACTCAACGACTAATTCTCGTATTCCGGTGCATGTGAGCAGCCTTACAATAATGCCGACTATAACGGCTATTACTTGCGGCCAATATTCGGTTTATGCTTTAGATAGCGACGGCGATGTTTGGTCTTGGGGGTACAATAGCAATGGTCGATTAGGCAATAACTCAACGACCAATTCTCATGTGCCGGTGCAAGTGAGTAACCTAACAGGAATAACGGCTATAGCAGGCGGTTACTCTTCCGGTTATGCCTTAGACGGTGGCGGTAATGTTTGGGCCTGGGGAGTGAACCAATGTGGGGAACTGGGGGATGCATCAACCCTACAGTCTAATGTGCCGGTACAGGTGAGTGACCTAACCGGAATAACGGCTATCGCCGGTGGTAACGAAGCAGCTTACGCCATAGACGCAGATGGTGCTATCTGGTCTTGGGGGCGCAATAACTATGGTCAACTCGGGAACCTTTCGACGGCCAACTCTTCCCTTCCGGTACAAGTGATTAACCCCTATACTGAAGTATCGGAACCAACAACCCCCAGTAAGGTCGTTGGCAGTTGGAATTCAGCCTATGCTTTGCACCCGGACGGTACGGTCAAGTCTTGGGGGTATAACAACAATTCTCAACTCGGCAACAAGTTGCTCACGAATTCGAGCTTAGCTGTGCAGGTTTATAACCAAAATCTTGTAGGTGTGAAGGATATAGCTGCCGGCAACCAATCTGCTTACGCCTTAAACGGCGACGGAACTGTCTGGTCTTGGGGGAGCAATACCTACGGTCAACTCGGCAATAATTCAACGGCCAATTCTCCGGTACCGGTACAAGTTAGTTACCTGACTGGAATAACGGCGATTGCCGCTAATTATCAATCGGTCTATGCCTTGGATGGTAATGGTAATGTCTGGTCTTGGGGGAGTAATAACTACGGACAACTTGGCAATAATTCAACGACTAATTCTCGTGTACCGGTGCAAGTGAGTAATCTGACGGGGATAACGGCTATAGCGTGTAGTCAGTATTCGGCTTACGCCATAGACGCCGATGGTGTTGTCTGGTCTTGGGGGTGCAATAACTACGGACAACTCGGCACTAATTCAACGACCAATTCTCGTATACCGGTGCAAGTGAGCAGCCTGACTGAAATGCCGGCAGTTGCGGCAATAGCTTGCGGTCAGTATTCAGTCTATGCCTTAGATAGTGACGATACTGTCTGGTCCTGGGGGTATAGCAGCAACGGCCGCTTAGGTTACAATCCGGTTCACAAATCGGCAGACCCTCTGGTGCTTCCTTCAAATTCTCGTGTGCCGGAGCAAGTTAATGACTCTACCGGAACAGAGCCGTTAACGGATATAATAGCGATAGCCGGCGGTTACTCTGCAGGTTATGCCTTAGACAGTAATGGTGATGTCTGGGCTTGGGGAGTGAATAAATATGGTGAACTTGGAAATCAGAGTACCTCAACTCCGTGGTCGAATGTGCCGGTGCAAGTGAGCAATCTAACCGGGATAACGGCTATAGCCGGTGGTAATCAATCAGCCTACGCCATAGACGCGGATGGGATTGTCTGGTCTTGGGGGTATAATAACGATGGTCAACTCGGGAACCTTTCAACCGTTAGCTCTCCTATTCCGGTACAAGTGATTAACCCTTAATGATGGGCTTAAAGAAAGGTGCTGAGCAAAATTCTTTCAACTAAAAATTCCATTGCCCTGCAGAATAAATCGTTGCTATTGTTGATGACCTCCCGAGTATCCACTACTTTAGCCTTTCAAATGCTGACAGTTGCAGTGGGATGGCAGATGTATTCGTTAACTCAGTCGGCCTTTTACCTCGGTCTCGTTGGACTGGTTCAGTTTTTGCCGATGATTTTACTGACGCTTGTCGTTGGTCATGTGGCTGATCGCTATGATCGCAAATTAATAATCTCTATAAGCCAAATAGTTGAATGCTTGGCTGTCCTTGTTCTGGCTTTTGGATGTTACCATGGTTGGATTAACAAAGAAAGCATTCTGATAATTATTTGTTTTATAGGAATCACCAATTCCTTTCAAGGTCCTCCAATGCAGGCCGTACTCCCTAATATTGTAAGTGAGGATATTTTTCCAAGAGCAGCAGCTCTAATGGCTTCCACCTTTCAATTTGCAGTTATTATTGGACCGGGACTTGGAGGAATACTTTATTCCTTTGGACCGGGAGTAGTCTACACGATTACCGGAACTTTATTGTTCTTATCAAGCATAGTCATACTTTTCATTTCAGTGAGGAAAAAAGAAGTTAAACTGGAACCTAAGAATTTGAAAACCCTATTTGCGGGAATATCTTTTATCAAAAGCAGACCCGTTATACTTGGAGCTATATCTCTTGACCTATTCGCCGTATTATTTGGCGGCGCCACCGCTCTGCTGCCGATTTATGCCAGTAAGATTCTGTTTATTGGGTCTTTTGGCCTTGGGGTATTGCGTTCAGCTCCGGCAGTTGGGGCCTTGGTAATGTCTGCTTATCTGGCCAGAAAACCTTTAAAGAAAAAAGTCGGACATACTATGTTCATCGCAGTGATATTTTTTGGCCTAGCCACGATAGTGTTTGCAATATCAACTTCGTTCATAATATCGATCATAGCGCTTTTTGTTTTAGGTGCTTCTGATGTAATCAGTGTGGTCATCCGTTCTACCTTTGTACAAATGGAAACGCCCGACAATATGAGAGGGCGGGTCAGCTCTGTAAATATGCTGTTTATCGGTACCTCAAATCAACTTGGTGAGTTCGAATCCGGCCTTACAGCCACTTGGTTTGGAACCGTACCTGCCGTACTGATCGGCGGTATTGGCACTATAGCGGTGGTGCTGCTTTGGCTGAAATTGTTTCCCGAGCTTTTGCATATCGATAAATTGGAAGTCAAAAAGAGCGGCTGATCGAGGTAAACGGTTATGGCCTTTAAAGAAAAGGAGGTGAACCAAAGCTCAATCGTGCGCTTTGGTATAAAATGTACATAGCAAAAGGTGTAGAAATGCTTGAATTGACAATGAACATGATGGGTAATCAAAGTTTAATTTATCCAACCCTGATCTGGGACGATGAGGCAGTTATTTTAGTCGATGCAGGGATCCCTTCTCAGCTGCCGGAAATTCGGCAAGTCATGGCTCAGGTTGGTGCTCCCTTCAGCAAGCTAAACAAGGTGATTCTCACTCATCAAGATTTGGATCACCTAAGCGGTTTGCCGGAAATCTTAAGGTTATCAGATCACAAAGTAGAAGTGTTGGCCCACTTAGAAGAAAGACCATATATTCAAGGAGATGTACCCTTAATAAAATTGAATCCGGAACAAATGACTAAAAGATTGAAAGCTCTTCCCGAGGACGAACGTAAACAAATGGAAAAAGTTCTCGAAGCTTCCCTGAAACTGAGAGTTAACCTAGATATAACGGTTGAGGACGGTGAAGTATTACCTCATGGTGGAGGAATCACAGTTATTCACACCCCGGGACATACTCCGGGGCACATTTGCTTGTATCTTGACCAGAGCAAAACACTGATTACGGGAGATGCGCTTAACGTAATCAATGGTCAACTAGTGGGACCTAAACCGGAATTCTCGAGTGATATAGATACAGCCAGGAAGTCACTCAAAAAGCTAACTCAATATGATATTGAAACCGTTATCTGCTATCATGGTGGGGTCTATAAAGATAATGTGAATTCACGTTTGCTGGAGTTAGCTAACACTAACCGATAAAAGCCTATTATACGCTGTTTAGCGGCGAGGACTATTGCAAGTCAGGACAGCTCTGCTATTTAAGAAATAGTTTTGTTTTTGAAAACAGAATTGTAATCTAACACGCTGACATTTCCCCGAAGTCAGAAAAAGGCAGCTGCCGTTAAGGTTGCTGTCTTTTACAATGTCCTTTATTAACAAAAGTTTCAACATTTTTTTTATCCTTTTTTGCACTTTAAATGTTAAAATAGTATATCTGTGAAAATAAGCAGTAGTCTATGGTCAGTCAAAAAATGAAAAGGAGAAAGAGAGTTTATTTATGAAAATAAAGTACAGTATTCGAGTGAAACCTATTATCGCGTTTTTAGGTTATAACCTTATCCTGGCGGTAATATTTGCTCCCTTTGTTTTGTTCTGGGGTCCCTTTCAGGCCCTTAAAGTGATCGCGGTTGGCTCAGTATACACATCACGTCATCCTCAGGTCGTCAAGGCTTTTCTGCCTCAAACAGAAATAGATCGGATTATGAACCTTAATAATACTCAAGGAATAGGTACCGGTCAATTGATTGGACGTAAAGAGGTGATCAAGGATACGGGTTCGGGAATTACCATCGAAGATATTCAAGGTCCCAGCTTCAAAGGGAAAGTAATGTTGATCAAGGACCCGAAACGAGTCAAATTGGCAGTTACCAAAGAAATTGGGGTAACGGGAGAACGGGTCAGCGATCTGGTTAAGGATCTGGGAGCGGTCGCAGGTATAAATGCGGGAGGGTTTTATGACCCCGATGGTAAAGGAAATGGCGCATTTCCGGATGGTTTAACGGTGCATGACGGCAAACTGGTCCATAATAATGTGGGAGATAAGGCGGTTAATATTGTGGGATTTGATGATCAAGGGAAGTTGATCCTTGGAGATATGACTGCCTCCCAAATTGAAGAGAAACATATTCGCGAAGCGGTTACTTTTGGACCTAATCTAATCGTCGATGGCAGACCTGCCATTACAGGAGACGGTGGTTGGGGGATTGCTCCCCGGACGGGGATTGGACAAATGGCTGATGGGACTGTTATTTTCGTGGTCATTGACGGACGACAACCGACTTGGAGTATTGGTGCGACCTTACGTGACCTCATGAATGTCTTCGATGATTATCATGCTGTAAATGCGGTTAACCTTGATGGTGGTTCTTCTTCAGAACTTGTCTATAATGGCAAAGTAGTCAACAAGCTTTGGGATATCTTTGGTGAACGTTATATTCCCACAGGCTTTGTCGTTACCCCATAGGGTACGCTGTGATCTTGTTTTCGGAAGGTTTTGCCGAGTCCTTGGTAAAGCTTGCTCAGCACCCGCAAAAAAGGAGAAATAGCATATGAAGAAGAAACTGGGCGTCCTATTAGGCTGGACATTGATTTCATTTGTCCTGCAATATGGAGTTTACTCTATCCTAAATAACCAAGTTCAAAAAGTTCTTGCTCCGCCTGCCATAGCCAGCCCTCCCCCAATTACACGCCAGCTCAAAGCCACTATTCCCAGTGCTGATCTTAATAATATTCAAATTTCTTACGCTAAGGATTATTTGGCTTATACAGAAAACGGTACCTTGAAAGTCTTTAACCTCAATAAGAGCAAAGTTGTGTTCCAAAAGGAATCGCCGGCGGCCAACGATAAGACCTTAGGTGTTCTCATGTACCAATGGCTGCCGGACCGTAATACCTTACTGTATTTTTACGCCAAGAAAAACCCCAATCCAGTATCTTATGTTACCGTTTATCCTCCCAAAACTACGGTTCAGGTACCGACGTCAGCTTCTGATCCAACTTCGCAAGGACCGCAAACCGAAGATCCTAATCAAAAAATTGCTCAGGAAGACGCCAAATCCGTGCCCCAAGAAGTCACGGTGGCACCACGTATTGAAAAACGCTATGGGAATCCGCAAATTACAGAATTGTATTCCCTGGAACTTCCCAATAGTGATGAAGATACCCCTCCTGATGATCGGTTTAATCAAACGATTGACAGCTTCCCGGCAGAAGGGAAAATTACTAACTTGGTTGTCTCGACGTGTACTAATCTGATGTACTTGACCGTGGAAAATGCGTCGACAGAACTACTTTTGGAAATAGACGTGATGAAAAATGTTCTCACCCTAAGCAGATCGGGTGAGACGATTGACAATATGGCTGCTTCGGATCGGTATGGAACTCTTTTTTTGGACAGTCGAGAAGGGAGTGCCCATCAAGTCATTGCTCTGGATGGCCCAAAGCGTCTGATCATTTCTGAAAGCAATAACGACCGAATATTGGGTATCAGAGATGGAAAGGTGTATATCGGTGAGGTACAAAATAATCAACTCGTAAAAATCAAAACTACGCCAGACCTTACTCACATGACCAATAATCCTGCTCTGACCATAGAATGGGAAGGCACGATTCCCTTTAACGATAACGTACGTACGCTAATTGGCGCTAAAGGACAAATGATCGTTTATGATCATCAAACAGCCTATATTGTTACTGCCGGTCGTTTGATAGAGGTTAAATTGCAGGGGGATGAAAATTATATCTCGGTCGATGGTGCTGAACTCATTCAACTCACCAAGCAAGGAGCCTCCACTTTAGCGGAGTTGCAACCTCTCCAGTCTTAAACGCGATAGGGCCTATGCGAAGACCTTTTCGCCGGATTTTATCACCCCTCTCGCTACTCTCTCTAAGCGGAAATCCTTTGTTTAATTAAAAGTCAAGATTTTAAGTTCTGAATTGTTTCTATCGACCAAGCTTTAGAATAAGTCTCTCTTTGTGACCGTCGGAATTTCTCCTCCATATAATATAGGCAGAGTGCCCTATCTAAGGGGGGATGAAAGTGTTTAATTATCGAAAGCGTTTATTTTATCCGGTACATGTTGAACGTCAGGATCCAATCTTCGCCAAAGTGTTACTCGAGCATTACGCAGGTAGAGATAGTGAACTGTCATCGTCCATTCAGTACTTAAACCACCGCTCCAATATGTCAAACCGCTATGTCCGAGAACTGCTTGGGTTAATCGCTGCGGAAGAATTAGGACATATGGAGATAATTTCAGTGGCGATTAATAAATTAGGAGGACAACCGCTCACCTATACAAATTCTGAAAGTGCTCCATGGGTTATCAACTTTGTTGACCAAAGCGTTGACTCCATAAATATGCTGGAGATGGATGTACAGGCCGAAACTCGGGCAAGTCGAATATATCTTCAGCATTTGGAGATGACGAGTGACCCTAACATGAGGCGAATGATCAATTTTCTGATCGGAAGGGAAGAGGTACATAGACGCTTGTTAAAGAAAGCACTTAAGTTAATCCGCGAAACCGATTCAGCAGAGGAATTTAACAAGTTGATTTATGACTATAAGATGAGTTTGCAGATCCTAGAATAAACTGTATATCCTAAAATCCCGCATTTTTTTATACCTACAAGGAGAAACACTGTAAATACGCCTTGGGGAATTCTGAACGGGGAATCACAGATTACACAGATTAAGAACGATTGGATAGAAACACACAGACAAAGGATAAAGGGGATGGAGAATGTGGAACGGGATTCACAGACCTATGCCCTTATTGGTGCAGCAATGGAGGTACACCGGACACTTGGACCAGAGTTTCTCGAAGCGGTTTATCAGGCGGCAACGAGGCCTTTTAATCAACTTTGGCGATCATCAATTGAGTTACAAGCGATTTGTAGTTTAGAGCCAAAATGTCTTTATTCTGTGTTATTCTGTGTAATCTGTGGTTGATTAACTGAGTACCTGAATAGTCACAAAAATAATGATTTGTAATTCAATTTGTAGGTATAATTTTTCACGGGAATCAAGGGTATATATAACGACTGAAAGCCCACGTGGTAGACGCGTGTGCTTTCAGTGTCTCTGGGATTTGTTATAATGAAAAATGAAAGGATGAAGTATATGCTGAAAGATTGCAAAAATGGAGAATGCTTTGAGGGAATCCTGCTGGTTAACGAATGGGAAGAAGTCTCTTTTCGGCAGAAGCCAAGAGCATATCTTTCTTTAATATGCCAAGATCGATCGGGTATGATCCAAGGGAAAATGTGGGACTATAAGCCTCAGGTTCTTACGTTGCTAAAAGATCAGGATGTTTTTTATGTCAAAGGGGTTGCCTGTCCTTCTGCAGGCAATCAAGAACCGTGCCCACTTGCGTGGTACTCCCAGAAGCGGTTGGCAACGAGGCGCAGGCAAAAGGGGTGTTTCCCCCAGATATCAGGGTTATCCAGAGAAAGCATGAGGGCATAGGCTTGACGGCAGGTGGATATTAAGGGATAAACTTTCGCAATATGTGCCAGAACGGATAGGATGGCTTCTCGTCGTTCAGGGTAAAATAAGTTTTGAAAATAACGACGGCTATGGGGCGTCAGGTGAAACCGTTTCAGATCCGACGCGAGGGGGGTAATTTCATCTGGCGAAAAGGACACTACCTCTAATTCAGGAAGATCAGCCAAGATGTCCGAGGTTTGCAAAAATTGATTGAGGTGTTCTTGAATTTCGAATGGCGGAAAGGAAAAGATGCCGGGAGTTGAGGCTAATATGCGAATGCGCAACAGGTTGGCTTGAATCAGCTTTTCACTTTTCATAAAGCGGGGGGCGTGTTCGGTCAGGTATTGAATCAGGGCAGCTAAAACCCCGTTCCCTTCGCAGGCTTGCTGTTCCCAATAGGGTAATAGGCACAGAATATCGTCTGCGAGAGGTGGACAGGGTTGATCAAAGAGTTGGTGTTCAATAATCGTGCTCAGAGATTCATGAGTCAGGTTCGCAAGAAGGATGCGCCGCAGTTCAGGATGGACTGCTATCGACGCAGATTTTTTAGTATCCGAACGATTCATCGAAGGGACCTCCTCCGTAGACTAATATAGGTTTTCCTGTAACGTAGTTTATGTTATTTGTAAGGTTCTATCCTTAAGAATCAGTCCATTCTAATAATTAACAAATAAGATAGAATAAGGGCATTGGCGGCGTAAAAAAAAGGACAGCTTAAGGCTGTCCTAATGTGCTGTGGCATAGGTATAGGTATAGGTTGATTTCGAAATTAAGAATGAGTTTTTCGGCAATTATGACAATAACCGTAGATCTCCAGATTGTGTCCGGTGACCTCAAAATCCATCTTCTTTTTTAATGTCTGTTGAAGTTCGCCAATGGGGCACTCTTCAATAGAAATCAACTTGTGGCAACCGACGCAGTAGAGATGGTGTTTGTGCTCATGATGATTTAGTTCATAGCGCACTTTACCATCATCCACTCGATTGGATTTGAGAACCAAGTTTTTAGAAGTAAATGTATCAAGGGTCCTATATACAGTCGAGAGATTTATTGAAGTAGTCTTTTCCTTTAACCTTATAAAGAGTTGTTCGGCGGTCAGTGGAGATTCAGACTGTTCAAGTAGTTCAAGGATGGCATACCTGTGTCTGGTGCTTTTCACGCCTTCTCTTTTAAGAACATCCTTATATTTAATGTTTTCTTCCAACCAGATCATTCCTTAATTTTTTTATAGTTAGTTAATCTCTATGTTCATTCTAATCCTTTTAAATATTTTAGCAATATTTTGGCCGTTAAAATTTGTCGAACATCAAGTATAACTGCTTTAATATCGCCATACAAGGCTAATAGGCAAGGATATAAAAGGAAAAAAGCAGTTTACAATTAGGCAAGAGAGAGTATAATAGATGAAGATATGCAAATAGTATGCATTTGCGAATGAAGGAGAGGGTATCTTATGCATTCAAAGCTGATCAAGATTCTTTGTCTGAGTTTATTAAGTTTGTTGGTTATAACAGGGTGTGGAGTTAATAACCAGTCAAAGTCCGCTGTCAGTCAAACCGCAGGTTCGAGTCCGGTCACAAACAATAATCAAAAACTTATAACCATAGCCGCTTCATTTTATCCCATGTATATATTCACTTTAAATGTTGCCAAGAATATGCCTAATGTGAAAGTGCTGGATATGACCAAGCCTACGACGGGATGCCTTCATGATTATGTAGTTACGCCCGACGATATGAAAAATCTGGAGGGAGCACAAGTCTTAGTTACCAATGGAGCAGGAATGGAATCCTTCATGGATAAGGTTACAAAGCAGATGCCAAATTTGAAAATAATTGATTCCAGTCAAGGCATCCGATTAATTAAAGGGGAAGGCGATGAAGGAGATAACCCTCATTTATGGGTAAGTATCTCGAATGCTATTATCCAAGTGGGCAATATTGGTAATCAACTTTCCTTGCTGGATCCTACTAATGCAGCGCAATATAAGGAAAATACGAATGCGTATATTAAGAAGCTTCAAGCAGAGAGAGATAAAATGCATCAAGCTTTGGATGGTGTAAAAAACCGGGATATCATTACTTTTCATGAGGCATTTCCCTATTTCGCGCAAGAGTTCAATTTGAACATAGCTGGGGTCATTGAACGTGAACCGGGTTCGGAGCCCAGTGCCAAAGAATTGGCAGCAACAATCGAGAAGGTGAAAAGTCTGAAAGTAAAAGCTCTTTTTGCCGAACCACAATATTCTACGAAAGCGGCAGAGACAATTGCCAAAGAGACCGGCGCAAAAGTCTACACGCTTGATCCGGTTGTAACGGGCCCAATGGAGGATGATGCCTATATTAAGATTATGGACAGCAATCTTAAGTCATTACAAGAGGCTCTGCAATGAAACATCATAACTGTGCAAAAGATTGTCAAGGTTCCTGCGAGTGCGAGTGTGGTTTGTGTTGTACTCAGATCCGGAATTTTGGGGTTCTTCGGAGCGGAAACGAAATATTAAGGGACGTCAATCTGCACATTCACTGTGGGGATTTGACGGCGATCATCGGTCCGAATGGTGCCGGGAAAAGTACTCTGCTTAAGGCTATCCTGGGGGATATTCCACATACCGGAGAACTGCTGTTTCTCGATGCTAAAAATGAAGGAACAATCAAACCATCTATGGGTTATGTCCCCCAGAAGCTTGATCTGGATGCCAGTTCACCGACAAGCGTACTTGATCTATTTGCAGCGGCTCATACGAAGAAACCTATTTGGTTTGCCTATCCCAAAAAGATCCGTGAACGGGTTCGCGAAAGTTTAGCCAGAACTCAAGGAGAACACCTAATTAATAAACGCTTGGGAGCCTTATCCGGTGGGGAGTTGCAAAGAGTTTTACTGGCGCTTTCCCTTGATCCCATTCCTCACCTCTTGCTTCTGGACGAGCCGGTATCAGGAATCGACCAGAAAGGTTTGGCATTGTTCTATAAAACTGTTTCGATGCTCAGGGAAAACTACGATTTATCAATTATCCTGGTCTCCCATGACTTGAATTTGGTAGCCGAGTATGCTAATCGTGTGGCTTTTATCAATAATAAGACGATCGAGTGCTGTGGAACTCCCCAAGAAGTATTCAGTAATGAAAAAGTCATTCAAACGTTTGGTTTAGATTGGTCAAAGCGTTATTTGAGAGATGAGAAGGATAGGGTGGCTAATGCACATATGGTATAGCTTGGTGGACTTATTGCTACCTTACGAATGGGCACAGCATGAGTTCATGAAGAATGCACTGTTAGGAGTTTTATTGGTAACGCCAATTTTCGGTTTGTTGGGTACAATGATCGTCAATAATAAAATGGCTTTCTTTTCTGATTCGTTGGGTCATTCTGCTCTAACAGGTATTGCCATAGGCGTTATCGTTGGCAAAATATTTCCGCTGCTGGGAGTTCAACCGATTTGGTCAATGCTCTGCTTTTCAGTACTGATTACTATTGCAATTCTGGTTGTGAAAGAAGCCAACACGGCCTCAACTGATACAATCATCGGCGTATTTTCTTCCACAGCAATGGCGCTGGGGATAGTAATTCTTTCGCGCAACGGGGGATTCACAAAATATTCCGTTTATCTAATTGGAGATTTGTTGAGTATCAGTTCATCCGACTTGCTGACTCTTGGAATTGTAGTGATTGTGGTGATTGTCTTGTGGGCAGTTATTTTTAATCAGCTGCTTTTGGCGAGCATTAATCAGTCTCTGGCAAGCAGCCGAGGGATTAATGTCCGACTGTATGAATACTTATTTGCCATGATCATGGCGGTTATCGTTACAATTTCGATCCAGTGGGTGGGAATACTGATTATTAGTTCGCTGCTGATTTTACCGGCAGCTTCTTCACGGAATATAGCTAAAAACATGCGGCAGTACCACGTTTACTCTGTCTTGATTGCTTTGATTTCCGGAGTTTCCGGATTGATCTTATCTTACTTTTGGGGAACTGCTACGGGGGCAACGATTGTACTGATATCTGCAGTGTTTTTTGCGGCTACTTTTATGGTCAAGCTAAGAATTGGCTGAATGAGGACTCATCTTACCTGGAGTTTACATCTGTAGAAGGGGCTGTCTCACCTAAGAAAGGTAATTTCTCTGGTGAGCTGCCTCTTTTACTTTAATCCTTGATTCCCGTGAAAAATTATACCGACATTAATAAACCCTGATTTTACAGGCATTTTGGTGTTTTTGTAGGTATAAAAATTATACCTACAAATTGAATTGCGAATCATTATTTTTGTGACTATTCAGGTACTCAGTTAATCAACCACAGATTAACACGGAATAAATACCTTTTGGCTCTAAACTACAAATCGTTTGTAACTCAATTGATGATCGCCAAAGTTGATCTTCGCTCCAATTCTTCTTTTTTCTATAAGGTTTAATTATGATATATTATAGAGGCATCGAGAAACTACTATTACAAATTCACGGACAAGACTCTATGAAGTTAGCAGAGGAAGCATTAAAATAGAGGGTAGGAATATAGAGAAATAAAGCTATTGGACAGAAAAAAATAGTGTATTTCTTCCTGTGTTAAGAAGGAATTTTTTGGTCTTTTGTGTAATGTAATACCATACTCGTTTTGAAGTGAGATCCATGGCAATTAGAAAAAACAATTGAGAAGAGGTAAGACATGCGAAGAAAAGATAAGGAGATCACCGAGCAGAATGAGTTGGAGGAAATTATCAAGCGGGCTCATGTATGTCGATTAGCCGTATCCTATGAAGCTATGGCCTATATTATTCCCATGAGTTTCGGTTATGTCGAGCGAGTATTATATTTTCATTCTGCCCCGGAAGGTCTGAAATTATCGATCCTGCGAGAAAATCCTAAGGTCAGTTTCGAACTGGAGATCGACACTCAGGTTGTTCCCGGTAAACGGGGGTGTGACTGGACGATGCGGTATCAGAGTGTCATCGGTTTTGGTGAGGTTGAATTCATCGAAGAACCGGAAGGGAAGCGAGAAGCGATGAGGATTATTATGCAGCATTATACGGACGAAGTGGGGCCGATTGAAGATTCAGCGTTGTCAATGGTTACTCTTTTTAAGTTAAACGTTAGTACAATGACGGGGAAAAAATCGGGTTATTAGGTTTCGAAACAATTTAAAGAAATGAAAGAGGGGCATTTATGAAAAATGGTGGATTAAAGAAGTTTGAAAACATGCTTGACGAATTGAGCATCAAGGCAGAAAAGAGCAGCTATATAAATCCGGAGTTGTTCGTTAAGTATAATGTAAAACGCGGCTTGCGTGATGTCGATGGAAAAGGTGTCCTTGTGGGATTAACGGAGATCGGTGAGGTGCACTCCTATATTCTTGATGAAAATGAAATGATACCTGTTCCCGGTAGACTGATTTACAGAGGTATCGATATATGTCATATTGTTGACGGTTTTACACTGGATAATCGTTATGGCTTTGAAGAAACGTGTTACTTGTTGCTTTTCGGGAATCTCCCGGATAAAGATGCTCTTAAAGACTTCGAGGAGCTGCTTGCCCTTAATCATTCACTGCCGGAAGATTTCGTCCGGGGCATGATTATGAGTGCGCCGAGCAAGGATATTATGAATGTCATGGCCAGAAATGTTTTGGACCTCTACAGCTTTGATGACGATCCGGATAATACGTCTATTAAGAATGTCCTAAGGCAATGTATTCGGCTGATTGCCTGTTTTCCTTCACTTGCCGTCTATGGTTATCAGGCTTTTTCACATTATCATGGCAAGCAAAGTCTCTATATTCACAGTCCGAGAAGAGATTTAAGTATTGCTGAAAATATTCTTCATATGCTGAGACCGGATAGCAAATTCACCAAACTTGAAGCGAAGCTGCTTGACCTGGCGCTTGTGCTGCATGCTGAACACGGCGGAGGCAACAATTCATCGTTTGTGACGCATGTTGTAACTTCTACAGGAACGGATACGTATTCGGTGATGGCGGCTGCCTTAGGAGCCTTGAAGGGGCCTAGGCACGGAGGCGCTAATATTAAGGTCGTTCAGATGTTCGAAGAAATGAAGCTATGCTTGAAAGACTGGAATGACAGTGAGGAAATCAAGAACTTTCTGGCCAAAATACTTAATAAAGAAGCTTTCGATCATTCGGGTTTAATTTATGGTATTGGTCATGCGGTATACTCGGTATCCGATCCCCGAGCGGTTATTTTCAAAGAATATGTTGCTCAACTCGCCAAGGAAAAGGGGCTGGAAAACGAATTCAATCTTTATTCTAAGGTAGAGGAACTGGCACCGGAGATGATCGGAAAATCCAATAAGATGTACAAAATTGTAAGCGCGAATGTTGATTTTTATTCCGGCTTTGTTTATAGAATGCTGGATATTCCGGATGAGATGTTTACGGCGATTTTTGCCATTTCCAGAATTGTAGGCTGGAGTGCACATCGCATCGAAGAAATCGTCAATGCCGGAAAAATCATTCGACCTGCTTACAAAAGTGTTGCCCTGAGACGTGAGTATACTGGGATAAACGACCGATAAAGTAAGGCCGTTATAGGAAACAGCAGGACTGTAATTATGTCCTGCTGTTTTGGTGTCTTGATTTTGACAATCAGGGAGTGGGCGTGAGCAACTGAGCGCTGGAGAAAACGCAGTTACAGTTAAGTTTAAAAACTTGACAGCGGGACTGTGCATTAATATATTAAAGAGAGAAAGCAACTGTTCAAGGAGGACTGAACCATGTCCAGCGATGAACGTTTACACGATTTGTTGACAGACGCACTATTTGAAGCTGTTTTACTGCTCAAAGACAAAGATGAATGTTATCGGTTTTTTGAAGATATTGCCACGATTGCGGAAATAAAGGCTTTGGCTCAGCGGCTGGAGGTTGCTAAGATGCTGCAAAGGAATGAGACTTATACGGCGATCACTGACGCGACAGGCGTAAGTACAGCGACGATTAGTCGGGTTAAACGTTGTTTAAATTTCGGCGCGGACGGGTATCAACTGATCTTGCGACGTTTGCAAGAGCATAACTATTAAGGGAACCCGTCACGGTAGGAACGATGTTTAAGCATTCGGGAGCAGCGAAGCAAAGTGTGTAGAAAAGGGGAATCATAATGCTAAGAAAGAATTTGGGGCAACGTATACCTGATGGGATGCGTGATTTGTTGCCTGAGGAAATCGTCGTGCAGGAGCGCTTAGAAGAAAAAATTCTTGCGTTGTTTCGGCAGTGGTCTTATCAGAAAGTGTTGACTCCAACTCTTGAATTTACTGCTTGTGTCCAACCGGATATGGAGCAAGATGATTCATTATACAAATTTTTTGACCGCGAAGGCCGGATTCTTGCCCTGCGCCCCGAACTAACGACGCCGATTGCCCGCCTTGTTAGCACGCGTCTGCGGGGGGGAGATTTTCCGCTTCGCTTGTGTTACGGTGCCGATGTCTATCGAAATACCTCGGTTAGGTATCGAGAGTTTCGTCAAGTCGGTGTTGAACTTGTCGGTTCTGACCAAGAGGTGGCTGATGCGGAAGTGATTGCTCTTGCTGTTGAAGCCATTGCCGGTTTAGGTTTAAAAAACTATCAGTTCAATCTGGGACACATGGGGATTTTTTCCGGGCTTATGCTGGAAGCGGGAGTTGATGAGGAGATACAAGCTAAGCTGGAGGGAGCGCTGGCTCGTAAAGATATGGTAGGAGTGGAAAGTTTGGTCAGGCAAAGTGGGTTGCCGACACGTGTTCAGGAGCTCTTACTTCGTTTGCCACATTTCCACGGGGGAGAAGAAATTCTCGATGAGGTTCTCGAATGGAGTGAGCGACCGGCGATTCGGGAAGCTGTCGAGAGTCTCAGACGGATTTATGGGTATTTGAACGATTTCGGAGTTCAAGAGAACGTATCGCTGGATTTAGGAATACTGCGCGGCTTTTCGTATTATACCGGGGTAGTCTTTGAAGGGTATGTTCCGGGCATGGGTTTTCCGGTGGTTGAGGGCGGACGCTATGATATGTTGTACGCTGACTTTGGGGTTCCGTTGCCGGCAACCGGGTTTGCCATTCATTTGGGAAATTTGCTGGAGAAATTCCCTTTATCTTCCGTAGTGAGTGCGGATGTTTTAGTTTATGGAGCGGATGCGGAGCGGATCATTCGCCAATGCCAGGTTTTAAGAGCCCAGGGGAAACGGGTGGAAATGGCACTCGGGACGATTGAGGATGAGGCGGCCCGGAAGTTGGCTGTTCAAAAGCATATTCCGGAGGTTTTATGCGTTCGAGGGGAGGAAGTTTCTTAGCCCACTTGCACACGCTGCATTACTATTCGCTGGACGCTACGGCTAAAACGCAAAACCTCTGGGTATTACTGCATGTGAACCGTTGCGTTTCTTAACGCCTTAGCGTCTGCGCTCATTGACGCAATTCCGCTAAAGTGCTTCGCTAAGCTAAGAAACTTCCTTGGGCTTGGGTCGACGAGGGTTGGTACGACGGGGGGGAGGAAGTTTCTTAGCCCACTTGCACACGCTGCATTGCTATTCGCTGGACGCTGCGGCTAAAACGCAAAACCTCTGGGTATTACTGCATGTGAACCGTTGCGTTTCTTAACGCCTTAGCGTCTGCGCTCATTGACGCAATTCCGCTAAAGTGCTTCGCTAAGCTAAGAAACTTCCTCGGGCTTGGGTCGACGGGGGTTGGTACGACGGGGGGCTTGGGTTTGTTCTGGGGGGAGCTGTTTGCGTCTTTAGACGCAAAAGCGCGGGATGTAGGTGGGGACGGTTTGTGTTTGTATTTGGTTGGGGAGAAAGAGTCTTGGTTCTTGCAGATGTTGCATTGTTATTCGTTTGACTCTGAGGAGGCTGTTTGCGTCTTAAGACGCAAAGGCGCGGTATTGGTTTAGCTCGATAGTAATCTATTGATGGACATGGTTTAATCTTGAACGTCTTGTTTGAAGGCTGACAAGTCTGAGTGCGGTTTTGGTGTCTTATTGTTTGTGCTCTTATTGACGCAATTTGTCTGATGTGTGCCCTTGTTCTAGAAGATACTGGGTTTTTGTGAGGAGAGCGGGCTATAATAAGGTAAGGTCATTATAGGAAAGTGTAAGGTCACTATAATTAAGTAAAGGAGCGATACATATGAAACTTGCAGTACTTACGGGCGGTGGGGATTGTCCGGGGCTTAATGCGGTGATTCGAGCGGTTGTTAAAAGCGCATATCAATGTGGGATTGAGGTGCTTGGAATTAAAGATGGTTTTCGAGGGGCGGTAGAAGGGGACTTCATGTCGCTTGCGTTGAATGATGTTTCGGGTATTTTACCGCGTGGTGGTACGATTCTGGGAACGACGAATCGGGACAATCCTTTTGCGTATGAGACGATCTTGGATGGGGTAACGCAAACGATGGATCGGTCTGACGATGTGCTGCGAAATTTGAAAGAACGAGGTGTGGATGCTTTAGTGGCGATTGGTGGGGATGGAAGTATGAATATCGCTTTAAAGCTTGCGAATAAAGGACTTTCTGTGATCGGGGTTCCTAAGACGATTGATAATGATTTAATGGCCACGGATCAGACTTTTGGTTTTCAAACAGCTGTCGATACAGCCCAGGAAGCCCTTGACCGTTTGCATACCACCGGAGAATCCCATCATCGGGTCATGGTTCTTGAAGTGATGGGACGTTATGCCGGCTGGATTGCCTTGTATTCAGGTGTTGCCGGAGGTGCAGATGCCATTTTGATTCCGGAAATACCGTATAATTTAAATCGGGTGGCCCATTCCATCCAGCAACGGGCCAAACAAGGCAAGAAATTTAGCATTATTGTTGTGGCGGAAGGCGCTAAGCCGCTGGGAGGCGAAATGGTGGTGGAACGTCTGGTTGCGGGACGCTTTGACCCGATCAAATTGGGAGGCATCGGTGCTAAATTGGGTAATGATCTTGAAGAACAATTTGGCCTGGAAACTCGTGTGACGGTGCTCGGACATCTCCAGCGCGGAGGTTCCCCTAATTCGTATGACCGAGTGCTTTCGTCCCGCTATGGCGTTGCTGCGGTGGATGCCGCACTGGAAAAGGAGTTTGGGATCATGGTCGCCCTTCGGGGGAGGGATATTGTACGGGTTCCCCTCCACCAAGCGGTCGATAGGCTTAAACTTGTGCCTTTGATTGATCCTTTGCTGATAACGGCACGTTCTCTGGGAATTGAGATGGGAGATTGATCAAGACTTCATATATAGAAAGACCAATTCCGTTGTTATTACTTAATTACTCAACTGGTTGAGTAATTAAGTAATTTGAAGATTTTTTGTTGATAAATTAAAGAAGAGACAAATCCCTTACTACGGTTTGTCTCTTCTTTGTAACTTTCTTACGTAAATAGAATTTCATACCACCCTGTGAATCGGCAGGTTCATGGAAGTTTACATTAAGCTACAGAGTTACTCATTCTAAAACACCAGCGGAGCGCAGCGAGTTTTACGCACGGAGCCTACCACCTAGTTATAGAAAGGGGGGCTTGGAAATTAAATGAACGGCTATTCTTTTAGAATGGCCTAAAATGGCCTAACTTTTTACTTGGATTAAGCCTACATAGACTTTAACTTCAATGTTATCAACCAAAAAATTAATTGCTATTGTCTGAGGTACAGGTAAAGTCGCTTGTCCGTTTCGGCCAATCAAGAGGAGCGGGGGCGAAATATCCAGACCGGAGATCCCTGCTTTGCTAAATTGGGTGCAGGCATTAGCACAAACCATATTGCCCATTTCAGAGATCGCGCTCTGCGCTAAAGAGTCAAACTCAGCGACAGTCATACCCATCATCATTTTTGAAGCGAAATGTTTTGCGGAATCTAAACTCATGCCAATTATAATCGCACCTTTTAAGATACCCACCAGAGAAATATGGACGAGCACCCCATCATAGTTTAACGTTGACCCAACGAGTGAAATGCTTTGTTTTTCTGCGGACTGAAAACCGATTTGGGGAAGTATCTCTGTAAAAGACGCGATCAAGGGATTTATGATTTTTATATCCATGACGCTGCCCCTTTTTTGAAACCAATCCCTAAAAAGATCGGCCCAAACGTTGTTTGAGCATAAGAAGCTTGCATCTTTAAATTAGGGCTGATAATCTCAGTATTAGTGCTATAGAAGACACTGGGAGGAGAGACACGCAAGCTATAGGTTTTGTCCTTTTTATTCAGCATTGAGCAAGCTACTCCCGCCACTATATTGGCAAGTTCTGCTACCATAGCTAATACTTCCTCCCGGTTTTTGCTGGGGCGCCGCAATAGAACTTCAACCATTTTATCCGCAGCCTCAATAGATAAATCCATAATCATTGATCCGGAATGCCGGCCGATAATGCCAATAACCGTTGTGATTCCCTGAGAGACGTATTTAGTCTCAAAAGTGTCCATAGTTACAAAGGATATCGGTGTTTTGGTCATCCGTGTAATGTTCTGAGCAAGAGCTTCGTTAAAAATATCGAGGCCCAATTCTATTAATTGCTCATACAGAGCGTCAGGTGACAATATATTTTTGATAACATTAATTAGGAGTTCTCCATCGACGGGCTTCTGAACATAACCGGCAATTCCGATACGTTTAGCTTCAGCCTCTGTCTCCTCGTCTTTCATTGAGCTTACAAGGATTATTTTAGCTGAAGGATCATTTAAGAGGAGTGCTCTGCTGCATTCAAATCCGTCAGCACCTGGCATTACTATATCCATAGTTACAATGTCCGGCTTGCAATTATTGTATGTTTCAAGTAAGGAATCAAACGAATCTGACTCTCCGACGACTTCGCATCCTCCTGAACGCAAAGTTTCCGCGATAAGTGTTCGAGAAAAAAAAGAGTCATCAACAACCATTACTCTTATTACACTCATACATACACATTCCTCTCAGGTACTAATTTTTTGGCAATAAATTGTTGGTTATACTCTGAAAATTTCAAGGATGAGGTGTAAATAATTCCAATTATAACACATTTACGATGGTTTTTGCCTATAATTTTACATTATTTAAACTGAATTGATTTAAGCGGCCGATCCTTGTGGATTGCAGAATTTCTAAGGTCACGCTTCAATTAGATAAGGGGTTGCCAAATTAAAGAGAAATTAGTATAATACTAATATGTTAATGCTTTAATAAGCTAAAGCAAGATAGCACTAATCAACAGGACTAAGCTTTAGTTTTTACTGTTATAGGGAGGGGATGCCCAGTGGAAAAAGATTTTTTGACAATTGCGTTGCCCAAAGGGAAGTTGCTGATTGATTCGATTCAATTGTTAAGCCGCATTGGGATTGAATGCAGCCATGTAAATGAAGATTCGCGCAAGCTTTTCTATGATCTTCCTGAAAGTAAGGTTAAGATCATTATTTGCCGGGCCACGGATATTCCAACGTTTGTGGAATATGGGTCCGCAGATCTAGGCTTTGTAGGAAAGGACACTTTGTTGGAAGAAAATAAAGATGTGGCTGAATTACTGGACCTTAAATTTGGATTTTGTCGATTTGTGGTTGCTATGCCGGAAGCCAGTGTTCCGGCCAGACTTCCCGGAGGAGAGTATGATTTGAGTGGGTTGAACCATCAACGCGTGGCTACCAAGTTTCCCCGAGTTGCAGAGACTTTTTTTAGTGGGTTAGGCATGCAGGTCAATCCCATTAAACTTCACGGAAATATTGAGCTTGCACCATGCGTTGATTTGGCGGAAATGATTGTAGATATTGTTTCGACAGGGAAAACACTCAAGGAAAATCACTTAGTCGAGGTCGCTCCGATTCTTGAAGCGACTTCCCGCTTGATCGCTAATCGTGTAGCTTATCGCTTGAAATATGAGCGGATTGGGGATTTCGTCGAGCGTTTGCGTCAAAATTTGCAGGCAGACGCCTTGGCAAAATAGGGATAATATTAGTGAATGAAAACAAAATATTAGGTTTACAGATAATATTGAGCTAGAGATATCTGTAGAATACCAAAAGATAGAGGGGGCGAATTTTATGCAAGTGGAGAATCTAAAGGACATCAATTTAAGTCGTCTTACCCGGAAATCGTATGGAGACGATGAAACATTAGAGCAGCGTGTTGCAGAGATACTCAAGGGTGTCCGTGAGAAGGGAGAGGAGGCTGTCTATCAGTTAACCGAAGAATTTGATCGTGTTAACCTGCGCCCCAAAGGGTTGAGAGTGACTGACGAGGAGATTCAAAGGGCTTATCTTGAAGTGAGTGAAGAGTTCGTTCAAGCTTTGCGCACAGCAAAAGGAAATATCGTGCGTTATCATGAAAAACAGAAACGGACCTCTTGGTTGGAACCGAATCCTGACGGGAGCATTCTCGGGCAACTTTTGCTTCCGCTCAAGCGTGTGGGTATTTACGTTCCCGGGGGAACGGCTTCCTACCCTTCGTCGGTCTTGATGAATGCCTTGCCTGCAGTCGTTGCCGGGGTTAAAGAAATTGTAATGGTTAGTCCACCCAGAGCGGATGGCACGCTCTTGCCTGAGGTATTAGTAGCGGCTGCCGAAGCTGGAGTAAGCGAAATTTACAAAGTGGGAGGGGCGCAAGGGATCGCCGCCTTAGCCTATGGGACGGAGACGATCTCTCCTGTGGACAAAATAACCGGACCGGGAAATATTTATGTGACCTTAGCTAAAAAGCAGGTCTTTGGAACAGTTGATATTGATATGCTGGCGGGTCCGAGTGAGATTTTGATCTTGGCGGACGAAAGCGGAAATCCGGAAGAACTGGCCGCGGATTTGCTTTCTCAGGCTGAACATGATCGTTTAGCTTCGGCAATTTTAGTCTCGCCCTCTCGTGAGCTTCTTGAGCAGACTGTCTTAGAGGTGGGGCGGCAGCTTAAAGACTTACCGCGCGCAGAGATTGCCCGAGCGTCTTGGGAAACCTATGGGGCCGCGATTTGGGTGTCAAATCTTCAAGAAGGCATGGATTTGGCCAACAAGATTGCCCCGGAGCATTTTGAATTGGTTGTGGAGGACCAGTATGCTTGGCTGGGGCAAGTGCGGAATGTCGGAGCCGTTTTTCTTGGGCGGTATTCCCCGGAACCGGTTGGAGACTACTTTGCGGGACCTAACCACGTCTTGCCGACCGGAGGAACGGCTCGCTTTTATTCCCCGCTCAATGTTGACATGTTTATGAAAAAGGTCAGCGTGATTAGCTATTCAGAGGCGGCCCTGAGGCGAGATGCCAAGCAAATCGCTGTACTTGCCCGCAGTGAAGGACTGGAAGCACATGCTCGCGCAGTAGAGGCGCGGTTTAAATAATTGGCGGGATAACCTGACTAAAATTATAGTTGCGTAAGGAGCGGTAAAGTTGAATAATGTAGTGTGTAACCCCGAAGATTTTGTTCGCCCTGAAATTCGCAAGCTCATTCCTTATGAAGCGAAATATATGCCCGAGTGCATAAGACTCGATGCCAATGAAAACCCCTTTCCGTGGCCGGTGGGAATGCGGAAAAATTTGTTTTCAGAAAAATTGTTGTTTAATCGTTATCCGGATGGGATGGCTCAGGACCTAAAAAAGGCTATTGCCGCATATACAAATGTTCCTGCCGAAGGAATTTTAGTGGGTAATGGCTCAGATGAATTGATCCAACTCATCTTGCTCACCTTTGGCGGTTCGGGCAAATCGGTGATCATTCACCCCCCGACGTTTGGGATGTACCAGATTTCTGCCCATTTGACGGCTACAACAGTAGTGGGAGTTCCCTTGCTCAACGGTCTTGAGCTGGACACAGAGCGGATGTTGAAGGCAGCTCTTACCCCGGAGGCCCATGTGGTTATTATTTGTAATCCCAACAACCCCACCGGTTCGTTGTTTTCCAGAGCAGAGATTCTTCAACTTGTGCGGGAGAGCGGTAAAATCGTAGTGGTTGATGAGGCCTATGCGGAGTTTTCTGAGGAATCCCTTATTCCTGAGCTCGAAAACCATCCTAACTTGGTAATTCTGCGGACGTTTTCCAAATCCTTTGGAATGGCTGGCCTTCGCTTGGGGTACTTGCTTGGACAGCCGGAGACCATCGCGCTGATTAACCGGGTGCGGTCGCCTTTTAATGTCAATTTATTTAGTCAGAGCGCAGGTATCCTGGCTTTGAGTTATCTCAACGAGTATCAAGTGCAAATTCGGTGTATTAAGGATGAAATTCAAAAATTATACAAGGGTTTGACTCAGGTTCCAGATGTCGTTGTCTATCCGACGAAGGCTAACTTTATCCTCTTTAAATCAAGTGATCCGGATCGGTGGGCAGCGGAATTGTTCAAGAGGGGGTTCCTCGTCCGTAACATGGGCGAGCTGCCTGTTCTGGGGAAATGCTTGCGCATTAGTGCGGGGCTGCCGGAGGAAAACGAAGGGTTCCTGCGAGTAATTCGAGAGATCAGCACGGGGGTCACGAGTATTTAAAGAACCTTAAAATTCTAACTTTCTTTGTGGATCTTTACAAGTGACAATATCTTATCCTTAGAGATTCGAGAGGAGACCAGCATGAGGGAAGCCTATATTGAACGTAAAACCAAGGAAACGGAGATCCGTGTGCGCTTAAACCTCGACGGGACGGGAGAAGCTCAAGTTGAGACTGGGATTGGTTTCTTTAATCATATGCTGACAGCCTTTACCCGCTTTGCTTACCTTGATCTTATTCTTGAGGCCGGCGGAGATTTAGATGTGGATGCTCATCACACAATTGAGGATTGTGGTATCGTTTTGGGACAAGCTTTGCGGGAGGCTTGTGGCGATAAGATCGGGATTGAACGGATTGGAGAGGCTCTTCTTCCGATGGATGAAGCCCTTGTGCAGGTGGCCTTGGACTTTTCCAACCGCGCTTACCTTGTTTGGGATGTCCAGTGTCCCGACGGTATGGTTGGTGAGTTTCCGGTCGAGATGGCTGAAGAGTTTTTCCGGGCTCTGGCCGTACAGAGTGGACTGACCCTGCATGTTAGATTATTAGCGGGCAAAAATCGGCATCACATTTTAGAAGCTGCTTTCAAAGGGGTGGGGAGAGCTCTGGGACTGGCCCTACGTCTGAATACTCGCTATAGTGGTATCCTTTCAACCAAAGGGGTATTATAATTAAGTTAAGCTCAAATAGCGTTCCGGGAGGAATGAAAGTGATAGGTATTGTAGATTATGGACGAGGAAACTTAAGAAGTGTGGAAAAAGCCTTGGAAAAGGTCGGCTTTGAAGCAAAGGTTATGACATCCCCGGCAGAGATAGGCGAAGTGGATGGACTTATACTTCCGGGAGTTGGAGCCTTCGCCGATGCGATGGAAGCTTTGGATCAAGGGGGATGGACTCAGCCGATCATCCGGTTCGCTCGTGACGGACGCCCATTTCTGGGGATCTGTTTGGGGATGCAGGTGCTTTTTGAAGTTGGGGAAGAACATGGAGAGCACGCCGGTTTAGGACTATTGCCGGGACGGGTCGTCAAATTCCCGCCCGGCGGTAAGGTTCCCCATATGGGTTGGAACAGTTTAAATTTGCAAAGGCCTTGTGTTTTGTTAGAAGGAATTCCTAACGAAGCTTATTTCTATTTTGTCCATTCGTATTATGCAGAACCTGGCGAGAAGAGTGATATTGTTGCGACCAGTGACTATGGGGTCGTTTTTCCTGCTGTTGTAGGTAAGGGCAATGTCTGGGGAGCGCAATTCCACCCGGAAAAATCAAGCCCTTGGGGACTCCAACTACTGACGAATTTCGGAAAGTGGGTGAAGGATTATGCTGCTCTTTCCAGCGATTGACCTAAAAGAGGGGAAAGCGGTGCGTCTGCTACAGGGGCGGATGGAGGATTCCACGGTTTACGCGGATAACCCTGTTGAAGTGGCCAAAGATTTTGAGAGTCAGGGGGCAGAGTATTTACACGTTGTTGACTTGAATGGCGCTTTTATCGGCGAGCCGGTGAATGATGAGACGATACGCAAGATTGTGGGGAGTGTTTCTCTGAAAGTCCAAGTCGGCGGGGGGATCCGCACGATGGAGCGAATCAAGGAACTATTGAATTTAGGGGTCGAGCGGGTTATTTTAGGGACGATCGCGATCAAAGACCCCGATTTAGTGGCTGAAGCAGCCCGTCGCTACGGAGAAAGAATCATCGTGGGTATTGATGCCTTAGGTGGTTGGGTAGCGGTCCAAGGCTGGTCAGAAACGACCGAAATGCTGGCCGTCGATTTGGGGAAGGCCATGAAAGACGTGGGGATAAAGCATGTAGTTTATACAGATATTGCCCGAGATGGGATGCTCCAAGGGCCGAATATTGAGAGCACAGTTCATCTGGCCCAAGAAACCGGCTTAGCAGTGATCGCCTCAGGCGGGATTTCTACCTTAGCTGATCTGCGCCGTTTACAGATTGAGGCCTTAAAGGGGGTTTCGATCGAAGGAGCTATCACCGGGAAAGCACTCTATAGTGGGGCGTTTACTTTGGCAGAAGCTTTGGAGGCCGCTCGTTTTAACCCGCGTGATGCGCAGAATAGAAACGGAGGGGAATAAGATGTTAAGCAAGCGGATCATTCCCTGTTTAGACGTTCATGATGGACGCGTGGTTAAGGGGACTAACTTTGTACAGCTGCGTGATGCGGGTGATCCGGTGGAACTTGCGGCGCTTTATGATAGGGAAGGCGCCGATGAACTGATTTTCTTAGACATTACCGCTTCTTCAGATAAACGGGAAACAATGGTTGAGGTGGTACGACGAACGGCGGAACAAGTCTTTATTCCCTTCACGATCGGAGGGGGACTGCGGACCAGCGAGGATATTCGGCGCATGCTGCGGGCCGGAGCGGATAAAATCGCTCTGAACACCTCTGCGGTTCAGAACCCACGACTCATTCAAGAAGGGGCTCATGCCTTCGGAAGCCAGTGCATCGTGGTCGCCATTGATGCGCGCAGCACAGCACCGGGGAAATGGGAAGTGTATATCCATGGGGGAAGAACGGCGACCGGTAAAGATGTTTTAGAATGGGCCGCGGAGGCGGAAGCTCTTGGTGCCGGTGAAATCCTCTTAACCTCTATGGACCGAGATGGGACGAAGATCGGCTATGAGTTGGAATTGACCAGGGCTGTGAGCCGCGCGGTCTCTCTGCCCGTCATTGCGAGTGGTGGGGTAGGGACCTTAAAACATTTAGCAGAGGGTTTAACCCTTGGGGAAGCGGACGCCGTCTTAGCCGCCTCAATCTTTCACTACAAGGAGTACAGTATTGCGGAAGCCAAACGCTATTTAGCCGAACAGGGGATTTTAGTCAGAGGACTTGTCTGACCGATAATTGCCCCTACACGGGCAGAACGAAGCCGCAGTCGTGGCCCTCTTAATTCTTGGTGAAAGCTTTGGAACGTAAAGAACTGTTCCCGGCGTTCCACTCGAACCATGAACCATGAACCACGAACCACGAAACGGAAGGTAGAGATATGAATGGATGCAAATCAAATAGACAGCTTGGATTTATCAGGAATTCGCTGGGATTCTCATGGTCTTGTTCCTGCGATCGTACAGGATGTGGAGACCAAAGACGTTCTGATGCTTGCATATATGAACGAAGAGTCCTTGCGCCGGACCCTTCGGGAACGCAAGGCCTGCTATTTTAGTCGAAGTCGGCAATCCTTGTGGTTGAAAGGGGAAACCTCCGGACATTTCCAGGAGATTATCAATATAAAGTATGACTGTGATCAGGACGCCTTGCTCTTGACTGTGAAACAAACGGGGATGGCTTGTCATGAGAACTACTTTTCGTGCTTTCACTATGATTTGAGCAGCGCTGGTTTTAAGGCCATAGGAGAGCCGGAAGTAAGGTCAGAGCCGACGTTGGGGAGGGCCTTAGAGTTGTTAAGTGCTGTGATTCATTCCCGAAACCAGGAGCGGCCGGAGGGAGCCTATACGACCTATCTGTTCGAAAAGGGGATTGACAAGATCCTCAAAAAGGTCGGAGAGGAAAGTGCTGAAGTTATTATTGCTGCCAAGAATGCCGATCCGCAGGAGATCAAATCTGAAGTGTCCGATTTGTTCTATCATCTTTTGGTGATGCTGGAAGAACGTGGGGTTGAGGTAAGCGAGGTCGCTAATGAGCTCTTGTCTAGGCGAAAGTAAGAGGCTATTATATAATGTAGAAACAAGGCCGGAAGTAACAGTTATGCTTTCAGCCTTGTTTCTGCATTACCAGGAAGATGAAATGAGGTTTTGGTGTCTCAGAAATCGAATAAATTGATTACAATCATATTGATTTAATATATACATAGTACTAATCTTCATCTATAGTAGAGTAAAATTATCAGATTATTATCGCATTTATTTATATAAGGGGGGAATCTGTTTTCTACCTGTGTAGAATCAGAAAATGAATGAAAATAACTATAGCTAAAAAAATGGTTGCTTACTTCTTATTAGTTATCTTGGTGGCGACAGCGGGATTCGCTTATACTATTTATGAATGTACTAATGCGGAATTGTCTGTCAATAATCTTAAGGGCAAGATACCGCGTATGCAGACAAATAATGATATCGCCTATAATGCTGTGGCAGAGTCTTCTAACCTTAGGGCTTATTTGCTCTATGGAGATGAAAAGTATTTCACTGAATATAAGCGCTTAGCTGATTTGAATGCTCAGCTCGAAGATGTACTGATCAATGAGGCGACTTCCGAAACTTCGCGCAAGTTATCTGTTGATACTAAAGCGCTGGACGGAAAATACTCTGAAATTGTTGAGCAGAAATTTATTCCTTTAATAAAAGCAGGCAACAAAGCTGCAGCTTTGGAAGTTGCCATGAACGAATTAGCACCGCAAGCCAGCACAATGCTCGCTAAGGTTGAAGAGGCGAAAACTTATCGAATCGGCACGGTTAATCAAGCTATGGAGCTTACGTTTAATGACTCGAAATTGGCTCAAACTGTAGCCCGATTAGCAGCAGTCTTGGTAGCCATTTTAGGAATTCTAATTGGGCTGTTTGCTGCCCGTCAAATCACAGCCCCGATCCGGGGGTTACAAAGATTAATGGCTGAGGCAAGCGAAGGGAATCTGCTGATCAAAGCAGTGAAGAAAACTGAGGATGAAATCGGGCAACTCTGCGAATCGTTCAATACCATGATTTCGGCTCAATTGGAAATTGTGAAAGCGGTAAGAAACAGTTCTATGGAATTGAGCGCAGCATCTCAGGAAATGGCAGCTTCTTCAACAGAGGTATCGTCAGCGACAACGGTTATCTCTACAAAAACTCAGAATGTTGCCCATTCTATGGAAAATGCCTCCAAGACAAGTATGGAGACTTCGCAGGTTCTGATCGAACTTTCAGCTCTTATTCAGATAGCCAAGGATAAGGCCGCCTCGGCAAGTATTAAATCGGAAAGCTCTATCAGCGCAGCGAAGGAGGGAAAAACTACTGTAGAAGTCGTTATGCAGAGCATGAGTACGATTCATAACAAGACGCGAGAGGCGGGAAAAGTAATCATCCTCTTGAATGAGTACTCTCAACAAATTGGCATGATTAATGAAACGATCACCGGTATTGCCAATCAAACGAATCTCCTGGCACTTAATGCGGCTATTGAAGCTGCTCGGGCCGGTGAATCCGGCAGGGGCTTTGCTGTCGTCGCTGAGGAAGTCAGAAAATTGGCGGAACAATCCAATGCCGAGGCTGGAAATATATCCCAGCTAATTTCTAAAATTACCGCAAATACTGATAGTGCAGTTATAGCCATGAGGCATAGTCTGGCTGAGGTTGAAGTCGGGGTGGAAGAGGTCAATAAAGCGGGGAAATCACTGGAAAATATTCTGTCGGCCGTGACGGAAACAGTTAGTGATATTGACGGAATTACTAAGGTGACAGACAATGAGGTTGCCTCGTCTGATAAGATTATCCAACTAATCGAGGTTGTAGCCGAAGATATTGAGTGTACAAGTCGGGAGGCCCAAGATGTTTCGGCAGCAGTTGAGGAAACTGTTGCAACTATTGAAACCGTTGCGGCAAGTTCTGAGCAGGCCAGTGCTATGGCCCAAAACCTCCACAGTCTCATCACAAGGTTTAAAGTTGACGAGTAAAGGAGAAGGATTATGAAACATTCAATTAAGGTCAGTGGAAACCAAGCGACAGTTTTATTAAAGGACAAAATATATGTTAACGACGCATCGCAACTCAGGGATGATCTCTTAGAAATCATGGATCAAGGGGTTACGGATCTTAGGCTGGACCTTTCCGAGCTGAGCTATATCGATAGTTCAGGCTTGGGAACGTTAGTGACGATTAATAAACGAACCAAAGAGAAAAAAGGCAGACTTGTGCTGACCGGTGTTCAGGGCTTACCTTTGGATCTAATCAATCGCACACGACTGAATAACGTTTTTACCGTTGAGTAATAACACTAGGAGGTAAACCCTTATGATTATGGAAAAACATAATCACGCTGTTCCGGATGATAATCAGTATAAAGATAGTTTCAATTTCTTATTTGACCAAGTCGAAGACTACCTTTTCATTTTAGATGAAACCGGCAACATCATCCGAATCAATCAAGTCGTCTTAGAAAAACTGGAATATACTTCAAAAGAAATGATCAATACGAATATTGAAGTGCTGTATCCTTTGACTCGACGCGCAGAGGTACAGGAGAAAATAAAAGGAATGCGGGAAGGGGATATTTCCAAAGCTCTGATTCCGTTTCGCACCAAATCCGGCAAGCTGGTACCCATAGAAATACGCGTCTTTAAGGGTAAATGGGAAGGAAAAGATGTAATCTATGGAATAGGTAAGGATGTTTTTGATTATGAGCGAAATAAGGAATTGACGCTTGACATAACTACTAGAAAACCAGAAAAAGGAGATCAAAAGTTAAAGCATATTCAGTCAATCCTGGATAGTTTGCCGTTTATAGCTTGGATGAAAGATAAAAATGGCGAATATATCATTGTAAATAGTGCGTTTGAAAGCTATTACAGGATGAAAAATACAGAGATTGTCGGCAAGACTGATTTTGACGTTTTCCCGCACAAGATTGCGTTGCAACATAAAAAGATCGCTGAAGAGTTAATAAAATCTAAAAATAGGTTACCGATTCCATTCCATCACGAAATGGGTGGTAAGTGGCTGGAAGTCTTTGTGACCCCCTTTTATGAGGACGACAGTGAAGTGGGTGGAACGATAGGCGTTGCGAGAAATATTACCGAGCGGAAGCAACTGGAAATGGAGCTCGCGAATCAAAAAAGATTTCTAAAGACAATGCTGGATACGATACCTGATTATATATTTTATAAGGATATAAACAGTGCCTATTTAGGCTGTAATAAAGCATATGCAGAAAAGTATTTAGGAGTCAACGAAGATGAAGTAAGAGGCAGAACCGATTTTGATTTAATGAAGGATACTGAATTGGCTGAATTTTATCGGCAGAAGGACCGAGAAACTTTTCTATCTGTCAGTACGCAAAAGTATGAAGGAAAATATATTTTGACTGATGGTTGTGCCATTGATACTGAAACTGTGAAGACACCTTTTTTGGATGAACAGGGAAATGTGGCCGGAATTATTGGAGTTGCCAGAGATATCACTAACCGGAAAAACCTTGAGAAACAGCTGAGAAAGCAAGCGGAATACGCGGAATTGCTGTTTAGAACTGTTCCGAATGCTGTCCTTTCCATAGATAAGAACGGAAAGATCATTCGTTGGAATACAATAGCTGAGGAAATCACCGGCTATGCTGTGGCAGAAGTTATAGGTAAAGAATGTGCAAGGGTGTTGCATGGAGTTTGCAGAGCCGATTGCGGGATGTGTCAGACGATTACCGACTCGCCGTTAATCAATAAAAAGTGCAAAATAATAACTAAAGATGGTCAAATTAAGCACGTTCTCAAAAGTATCGCTGTACTAAAAGATGAATCCGGAGAAATTAGCGAGAAAATGGAGTGCTTTGAAGATATTACAGAAATGACGGATCTGGAGGCAGAACTTAGGGAAAGTAGAGAGAGATATGCTGCAATCGTCAATAATGCTCCGCAGATTGTAGTTATTCACAAAAAGGGTATTGTTGAGTTCGTGAATGATGCCGGTATGGAAGTTTTAGGTTATGCTGAAGATGAATCTGTGGATCGCCATATGAAGGGTTTTAAGACAGAAGATTTATTTGGGGGCGTCAACTCGATTTTTATAGAACAAATAAGGGGAGAAGGTTGTCTCTCCTGTGAAATAGAGCTGAAAAAAAAGTCCGGCGAAGTTATCAGTGTGCTTTTAAAGGGCACAGGGATAACCTACGAGCGCGAAAAGGCCATTCTGGCTGTAATGATGGATATTACTGAAAGTAAACAGCTCAATGCTAAACTGCGAGCGAGCGAAGAGAAATTCAGGCAGTTGGCTGAAACGATCAATGAGATCTTCCTGATTACTGATATGAAAGGAATTGTCTACGTCAGTCCGGCTTATGAAAGAATCAGTGGGATGTCTTGTCAGAGTCTGCTCGATAATCAACGTTCGTTGGTCGAATTGATCCACCCGGCTGATCAGGAGAGGATGCAGGCTTCTTTCTTTCAAGGCTTGGAAGATGCGAACAAAGCAACCAACGAGGAGTTTAGAATAATAAGACCGGACGGGGAAACGCGGTGGCTTTGGATTCAGAGCTATCCTATTCGAGATGAAGCAAATAATAGCCCGCTGAAAGCGGCCAGTATTGTTGATATAACTGACCGGAAGAAGATCGAGGATAAGCTTTGGGAACGGGAAAGACAAACCCGGATAGAACTCTTGTTGGCGGCTCGGGTGCAAAAAGACTCCTTACCTCACCCTTTTGTGGGAGACAAGGTGCGGGTCAGTGCAATTTTCGAACCTTATAGTACGGTCAGCGGAGATTTCTACAACTACAAGTGGTTTGAAGGGCAAAATAAATTGTGTGGCTACATTGTTGATGTCAGTGGGCATGGTGTGGCGACAGCTTTACAAACGGCTACCTTTAAGATGATGTTGGATAACGTTTTACTTACCGGTGAGACGATTGAAGTGGGTGCTCTTCAAGTTATAAACCAGAGAATAATGAACTATTTATATGAAGATTCTTTCGTAGCCTTGCTATACTTTGAATTCGATTTTGAAACGGCTGAGTTGAAACTTATCTCCGCCGGTATTACGTTATTTCTGGCGGCCAAGCCTCGTGAATGTTCCTTGGTGCCGATATCCGGCTGCTATCTGGGCATTATCGATGAACCGGAGATTGATACGGAGATAATACCTCTAAAGGCAGGAGAAATATACTGTATGATGAGTGACGGGGCGTCTGATCTGATAGAATTATGCGGCATACGTAGGCAGGAAAGTTTTACGGGATATGAGAATTGGCTTAAGCAATTGGTCGAAAGCCCTGAAAGAAATGATGACTTTTCGGTTATTTGCGTTGAGATTCTTCAGGAAAATAAGCAAACCGATGTATTGGAGATAAAAACCGAAGGGGATCTGGCCCGTGCGCAGCTAACTATCAGTGAATTTTTGGAACGGAACGCGCCAAGCCACGCTCCCGCCCTGGAGGTTGCCATCAATGAAGCGATGAATAATGGCTTAAACTCCGGTGGGCGAGTTCGGGTTAAAACAAAGCGAGTGGGAGGCACAATAATCATCAGGGTCAAAGACGATGGTCCGGGTTTTGACACTAAGACGGTTAACGGTCAATTTAAGGAAGGCATGTATGAAGAAGAGTTTGATAAGTTGCTGGAGACGGAAGGGGGACGGGGTATTCTTTTGATGAGATTATTTTGTGATAAAGTGATCTATAACGCCAAGGGTAATGAAGTATTGATGATGAAGAAAATTTAAAATTAAATATCTCAGGCGGAGATTATTTCGACCTGCGCGGTAGTATGTACCATTAGTTCCCATGAGTTATTTTAGATAACAATTAATTATCGAATTAACCTTCGACATATAAACCGCACAGGTCGAGTTATTTGGTTTGTAGGTGTTGGAGAAAATAAAGTCTATGACTGTGAATCGTTGGTAGAACTTTTAAAGTTCAAAAAGGCAATAATCATCTCATTAATAAACTGAATTGTTTTTTTTTCCAAACCGGATACCGTTCCTACCAGCTTTTTAATTTCTAAATTAGTAGGATCATCATCCTGAATTAACAGTAGGGTCGGATCAATTTCCAGAGCGTCAGCTATCTTGGCCAATAAGACTAAAGAGGGAACTTTTGAACCACGTTCCAAGTAATTAATATAGACCGTACTTACTTCAACTTTCTCGGCTAACTTTTCTTGAGTCAAGCCTTTTAATTTTCGAAAATATCTCACATTCCTGCTGACTCTGAAATTGATTTTTAGCATTCTTCACCACTCTCCTTACGACAATTGTAAGGGTATTCTTATAAATAGCTCATAAACTGTGAGTTGTTAAAATGTGTTGAAATATTAAACTATAAGTGATAAAATTAGTAAATAATGTTTAACCTTATGTATTTATGGGAAATTAAGAGAGCTCGAAAGAGATCTCAATGTCTGAAATTTTGCAGTCCTAAAAACCCTAAAGTGCAAATCTGACTTTAGAACATGTAGCTTGATCTGCGAATTTGAAAGTATAGTCTATGTAGAATTACTTAATTAATGCAATTATTTAGCACCCCTGTATCAGATAAACATAAATGGGGGTACAGGTGGAAGATGTTAATAGGAAAGTTCTACGGAATATGAGAAAATAGCCCAATGTCCTGAACTGAACAATGATATTTCTGTTCTTGGCCCAGTGATCATTCAGGAAAGCAGGGAAACAAACGTGCTGGATATAAAAAATGATGGAGATCTCAAACGTGCTCAGGTAGTTATCAGTGAATTCTTAGAATGGAACGCGCCAAGTCATGCGCTGGCGCTGGAAGTTGCCATTAATGAAGCTCTGAATAATGGATTTGACTCCGGTGGGCGAGTCCGTGTCAAAACAAGGCGTATAGGAAGTAAATTAATCATCAGGGTCAAAGACGATGGTCCGGGTTTTAACACTAAGCGTGTTAATGTTCAGCTTAAAGAAGACAGGTTTGAAGAGGAGTTTGAAAAACTGTTGGAGACAGACGGTGGTCGAGGGATTTTCTTAATGAGATTATTTTGCGACAAAGTGATCTATAATGCCAAGGGCAACGAAGTGCTGTTAATGAAGAGAACTTAATGCTGTCCCCGATTCCCAGAGAATTCTGTCCATTTGCAGTAAATGAGCTAATAGAGAAACAAGGCTGGAAGTATAAAACTCCCAACCTTGTTTTTTCGTGTCAATTGGAATTTCAGCGATATTACTCAGAGGCGTTCATATTCGCCGTCAGCATTTAGATATTGTATGTCAATACAACCATAATATTCGCCAAACATATCTAACGGATCGAAACCACTCTTTCTGGTGTTGTCATCAGAGTAGCCGATATAGTAGACTTCTTGGTCGTGGTCGCGCATCCGAAATTTGAACTGTGGTTCTGACTCAAACTTTTTGATTAGTTGTTCATATTCCGGAGAACCTTTTTTGGCATCGGAGGTAAAGTACTCTGCCATGGATATATTTTCGAGACAATTTTCAGTAATTTTAAACATGCAATAACCACCTTCGCTTCAACTTTGATCCTTTTGTCGTTTGATCTTGATATTATCATAACATATATTTTGCTTCGCTGAGCACAGTAAAATGTAATCGAGACAAAGATTCAACCTTAAATTAAGGTGAGTGAATGGAGGGGGAGGAGTGCGCAAAATATTTTTCAGAATAAACTGAAATTTCTTTCATTTAAAAGCAGGAATATATTGGACCTCGGCGAATAACGTTCTAAAGTCTCTTTTAGGTCTTTATTTGTGGAACCCGTTCTTAAATGAACAAAGTCTGGGGCGTAATAGCCTGATGAGTTGGGAGGGGGAAAGAAAATGAGTATGAACGAAGGAGAAAAAAGATTAAATGGGGCAGATATTTTATTAAAAGCCCTGGAAAGGGAGGGCGTAGACCTTATCTTTGGCTATCCGGGAGGGGTATTGCTGCCGTTGTATGACGCGTTGCTGGACAGTCCTATTCGGCATATCCTGGCACGCCATGAACAAGGGGTAGCGCATGCTGCCGATGGTTATGCCCGAGTCACCGGGAAAGTGGGAGTGTGTTTGGCAACGTCGGGCCCGGGAGCCACGAATCTGGTAACAGGTATTACTAATGCTTATATGGACTCCATCCCTTTAGTCGTTTTGACAGGGCAGGTTGTGACCGGTCTGCTCGGCACAGACTCCTTTCAGGAAGCGGATATCACAGGGATCACTACGCCTATTACCAAGCACAGCTATTTGGTAAAGGATGCCCGGGAGATTCCGCGGATTGTCAAGGAGGCCTTTTATCTTGCCGGAACAGGTCGGCCCGGTCCCGTACTCATTGACCTTCCGAAGGATATTTTGGCCATGGAAATTGAACCCCTTCCCGCCGATATGAATTTAAGAGGATATCAAGTGCCGGGTCAGGGAGACAGCGCTAGGATTGCGGAGGCGGCGAAGGCCCTTTCCGAATGCCGCAAGCCGGTAATCTATGCCGGGGGCGGCGTGATTACGGCAGGAGCCGGAGGAGTCTTAAGGCAGTTGGCTGAAAAAGCTTCCTTGCCGGTGGTTACGACTTTAATGGGGATTGGCTGCCTTCCTTATGAGCATCCCAATCTCTTAGGTATGGTGGGATTGCATGGTGCTGTGGCAGCGAACTATGCTGTGGATGACTGTGATTTGTTACTTGCTGTGGGGGTGCGCTTTGATGATCGGGTGACAAGTGGTCTGGGGCATCTCTTTGCCACCAAGGCCAGAATTATTCACATCGACATAGATCTCGCTGAAATTGCTAAAGTGGTCAGGACGCATATCCCCATCGTGGGGGATGCTCGCTTGGTTCTGGAAGAATTGTTGACTGTCCTTGAAGGATTCAGTGCTCCCCGAGTGACGGCTTGGTGGGAACAATTGCGCGATTGGAAGAGCTATTATCCTGTGCGCTATGACAGGGACAGACTGACGCCTCAGCTGGTGATTGAATGTATGGGAGAACTTGCCGGAGAGGACACGATGGTGATAACGGATGTCGGACAGCATCAAATGTGGGCGGCTCAAGTTTATCCGATCGCCAAGTCTCGTAATTTTGTGACCAGTGGTGGGTTGGGAACGATGGGCTTTGGCCTTCCGGCCGCGATGGGGGCCCAAATAGCTCGACCGAACGATTTGGTTTTTTTGATCACCGGAGACGGTTCCTTTCAGATGTGCATTCAGGAATTAGCGACAATTGCCCATAATAAGCTGCCCGTTAAAATAGTGCTTCTGAACAACGGAGTCCTGGGCATGGTTCGCCAACTACAGAAATTTTTCTATGGGGAACGGTATAGTCAGACGGATCTCGATGGTAATCCGGATTTTGTCAAAGTCGCGGAGGCCTACGGAATTCGGGGAATCCGGGTTGATTCCCATGAACAGGTCCGCAGTGCCATCTCGGAGGGCCTTAAACATCCCGGCCCGGTGCTGTTAGAGTTTATGATCTCTCGGGACGATGACGTTTTGCCGATAGTCCCACCGGGTAAACCTATTACAGAAATGCTAGGGAGGTAAAGAACATGTTGCATACGCTGGCGGCCCTTGTGGAGAACCACCCCGGTGTTTTAACCCGGGTGGCTGGATTATTTGCTCGCAGAGCATATAACATCGATAGTCTCTCTGTTTGTCAAACAGACGATCCCGAGCTATCGAGAATGACCATTGTCGTAAATGGAGATGATCAGGTCATTGAGCAAGTGAGAAATCAACTTAATAAACTGGTGATCGTCCATTCTGTCACGGATTTGACAGCCGAGAGTGTTGTTGACCGGGAACTGGCCTTAATCCGTGTTCAGGTCAGCTCGGAAACACGCTCAGAGGTTCTGCAGACGGTTGATATTTTTCGGGGACGGGTTGTAGACATGGGAAGAACCAATCTTACCGTCGAATTGACGGGAGATGTTGGGAAGATTGATGGGTTTATTAAGGCGATCCGTCCCTACGGGTTATTAGAGTTGGTCCGTACCGGAAAGATTGCGATTATGCGCTCTGAAATCTAAGCGCTGCAGCTTAGCGGGCTGATTTGCATTGCGAGCCCTTGACAATCTTTACGTAACTGGAATATCATATAGATGGATCAGGTTTTAATGTAGAGGAATTTTGGTCATTATATTGAGAACAACTGTGATAAGGACAGTAATAAAGGACTTGGTTTTTAGAGACATAATCCTTGGGTGAAAGATTATGACGAAGGTTTTTTATGAAGATCACCTTGGAGTTGGGCGGCTGAAATAATCTAAGCTGTTCCGTTGGCATACGTTACATGTCTTAAGCGATTAATGGGTTGCTGTTTACTTAAACGGCCCATTAATAATAAGGGTGGTACCGCGGATAATCCGTCCCTAAGTCATTCATTGACTTAGGGACTTTTGACGTTATTAACCTGAATTTGTTAAAACAATATTATTGACGCAACACGAAAGGAAGATGATTATGTCCGGCTTTAAACCACTATCGGATTTGCCGATAGCTAAAAAGGAAAGTGAAATAGCAGATTACTGGGATGATAATGAGATACTGGATAAAAGTATCGAGATCAGAGAAGGCAAAACCCCCTTCGTCTTCTATGAAGGACCACCCACGGCCAACGGCAAACCGGGAATACACCACGTCATAGCCAGAACTTTAAAGGATTCAGTTTGCCGGCTTAAGACGATGCAGGGTTATCAAGTCAAACGAAAGGCGGGCTGGGATACTCACGGCCTTCCTGTGGAAATCGAAGTGGAGAAGCAACTCAAACTTTCCAGCAAACAGGAAATTGAAGCCTATGGAATTGCTGAGTTCAACCAGAAATGTCGGGAATCTGTGTTTAGTTACGAGAAACTATGGCGGGAAATGACTAAGCGCATGGGATATTCGATTAATTTAGATCAACCATATATCACGCTTGATAACAATTATATCGAAAGTGTGTGGTGGATTCTTGACCAGTTTTTTAAACAAGGTTTGATCTATGAAGGACACAAAATTCTGCCCTATTGCTCACGTTGCGGAACAGGATTGGCCTCCCATGAAGTAGCCCAGGGTTATAAGGAAATCAAGAGTAATACCGTGGTTGTTAAGTTTAAGAGAAAGGATGCCAAAGAGTATTTTCTGGTCTGGACGACAACTCCTTGGACGCTGCCGTCCAACGTGGCCCTGACTGTCAATCCTCAAGAGGTATATCTGAAGGTCAGGCAAAATCAGGAGATCTATTATGTCTCCAAGACTTTGTCCCATAAAGTTCTGGGAGAAGAGTTTGAGATTTTAGCAGAAATCAACGGAAAAGATCTTGAATACCTGGAATATGAGCAGCTGATGCCTTTCGTCAAAGCGGATAAGAAGGCCTTTTTCGTGACAGTCGGCGATTATGTAACGACGGAAGATGGCACGGGTATTGTTCATACCGCCCCAGCCTTTGGGGAGGACGATTATAACACCGGGCGCAGGTATAATCTGCCGGTTCTCCAGCCGGTCGATGAAAGAGGAAAATTCGTGACCACACCCTGGGATGGCAGCTTCGTCATGGATGCGGATCTGGATATCATCAAATGGCTGCACGGACAAGGAAAACTATTCAAAAAGGAAAAAATGGAGCATAACTATCCTCACTGTTGGAGATGTCAGACTCCACTCCTTTATTATGCCAAACCGAGCTGGTATATTGAAGTCACTAAATTCAGGGACAAATTGGTTGAAAACAACAATCGCGTGGAGTGGTATCCGGATTATGTAGGAGAAAAAAGGTTTGGCAACTGGTTGGAAAATGCCAATGACTGGGCTTTATCCAGAAGCCGGTATTGGGGAACACCGCTTAATATCTGGAGATGTTCTTGCGGACACACCACATCTATAGGCTCTCGAAGAGAATTGGCTGAAAATGCGCTGGAAACTCTTGACGAAACGACGGTCGAGTTGCATCGGCCCTATGTCGATGACATTCATCTTAAATGCCCAAAATGTGGTGCGGTAATGACAAGGGTGACGGATGTCATTGACTGCTGGTTTGACAGCGGTTCGATGCCCTTTGCCCAACATCACTATCCGTTCGAAAATAGCGAGAACTTTGCTCAACTCTTTCCTGCCGATTTCATCTGCGAAGGCATTGACCAGACCAGAGGTTGGTTCTATTCACTAATCGTGATCTCGACCTTTATCAAGGGCGTTGCTCCTTATAAACGAGTATTGGTTAATGATCTGATTCTGGACAAGGACGGACATAAGATGTCTAAGTCCAAAGGAAATACCGTAAACCCCTTTGAGTTGTTTGATCAGTATGGAGCGGACGCATTAAGATGGTATTTACTCCATGTTTCTCCGGCTTGGACACCGACTAAATTTGATATCGAAGGGCTCAAGGAGGTTCAAAGTAAATTTTTTAGTACGATGAGAAATGTTTATGCTTTCTTTTCCCTTTATGCCAATACCGACCGGCTTGACCCAAGGACCTTCTTCATCAATTACCAGGATCGACCGGAGCTGGACCGCTGGGTATTATCAAAGTACAACAGCCTTCTCCAAGGGGTCGAGTTAGATTTGAGCGTTTTCGATCTTACTAAAGCAGTGCGAAAGATCCAAGAGTTTGTCAATGAGGATCTTTCGAATTGGTATATAAGACGTTCACGACGACGCTTCTGGGGCACTGAGCTTACAGATGACAAGAAGGCGGTTTATAATACTACCTATGAAATCCTTGTGGGCCTATCTAAGCTCGTGGCTCCTTTTGCACCCTATATTTCCGAAGAACTCTACCGAAGTTTAACTGATGAGCTATCCGTTCACTTGGCAGATTACCCGGTCACTAATTCGTTGCTGATCGACAGCAAGTTGGAAATCCGAATGGATCTAGTGAGAAATCTGGTGGGTTTAGGCAGGGCGGCAAGGGAACAGGTGAAAATCAAGGTGCGACAACCTGTTCAACAGATCTTGATTGATGGTAAATATGAAAAGCAGATAGACTACATGCTGCCTTTGATCCAGGAGGAGCTTAATGTTAAGGCGGTTGTATTTGCCAAGGATTTGAGCCAGTATATGAACTTCAGCTTAAAACCTAATTTCAAGGTGGCAGGGTCTATTTTTGGTCCTAAAGTAAAATCCTTAGCTAAAGTATTAGCAACGCTTGACGCTTCGTCCGTCGTGCCTAGATTGGAAGCCGGGGAAATAATTTCACTTGAGGTGGAAGGCGAATCCGTTGACCTGGTTAAGGACTATGTGATCACCACGATCGTGGCCAAAGAAGGCTTTACAATGACCGTAGAGGACAATTTATTCGTCATACTTGATACAACGCTTACCAAAGAGTTGATTGATGAGGGGTATGCGAGGGAATATGTCTCCAAAGTTCAGCAAATGAGAAAGAATAATGGTTACGAAATGATGGACAGAATCAAAATTTATTATGATGGAGACGAGGAAATAACTGAGGCCGTCAAATTATATGAGAGCTATATAAAAAAGGAGACTTTAGCGGACTATATAGAGAGAATCAAGGACGTTAGCCTGGAAAAGCAGAACCTCAATGGTCATGAGACAGGCCTGAAGCTGGAGAAGTTGTCATAATATGATATAAACAGAGCGTGGGGAACTTGATATCAGAGAAACAAGGCTGCAAGCGATATAGCTTCCAGCCTTGTTTTTAATTAGTCCGAAGAAATCAAGATTGCTAAGGACTGAAATGCGGCTGCTGTTTATTTCTTATCTTATATATTGGTTGGGTTTTGAGTAGCCGGTGACTCATGCTTAGGCTTGTTGGACTCAAAATAATATTTGTGTATCAAAGCATCGAGTCCCTGTCTTAATTTTATGACATCGGGATCAACGAGACTTTTTCCTTTAGCCAGCTTATTCATCGTATATCGGTAGGTGGCGATTTCATTGGCCAGATTGTTTGTACTCATAGTACTGCCTCCTAAATTTCCTTACTCAAAGAATTATTTAATTTGACAATATTATTTTACAATAACAACCTGAAATTAAACTGAATTTGAATTCCGACCAATGGTTAGTCGGCTAACCGAACTGAAGCAAAAGATAAAGAAATAATATTTGCTTGTGAGATAATTAGGAGTAATATTAGAAAGGGAAAGAGCAGGAGATTAATAAATAATAAGGAGATTAAGATGGAGAGAATTGCCGTAATATCAGATATTCATGGAAATATGCCTGCCTTAGACGCTGTATTAGAAGATATTAAAAACAGAAATATTAAAAGAATATTTTGTCTCGGAGATTTAGCCGGGAAAGGTCCGAGTTCAGCTGAGGTAGTTGATAAAATTAAAGAATATTGTGAAGTCGTAATTAAAGGTAATTGGGAGTATTATTTGACAGAAATCGAGGGTAACCCAGTGCTAATCTGGCATCAGAAGCAATTAGGGTTTGAGAGACTAAAGTATATGCAGGAGCTGCCAATCTATAAAGAATTTTATCTCAGTGGAAAGTTACTAAGACTATGTCACGCTTCTCCCAATGATCTTTTTCATCGGGTCTACCTTTCAACGCAACAAAGTAAGCGATTGATGTTATTTGAAGGAACGCCAACTCTTCAGGTTGAGGCAGATGTGGTAGGCTATGGGGATATTCATGGTGCTTACATAGATACTTTCGGCGGGAAGACTCTTTTTAATGTCGGAAGTGTCGGTAATCCGCTTGATATAACCCAAGCATCTTATGGAATTATCGAAGGGAAAGTGGATGATAGAGTTGAACAAGCATTGGCAATATCCCTGGTTAGAGTACCCTATGACATAGAATTAGCTCTTGATCAGGCAAATTCAACAGATATGCCGGAGAAACAAGAATATATTAACGAATTGAGGACAGCGATCTTTCGGGGTAAAAAAGAATAGATTACACCGGAGCCTTCAACTGTCATCAGTTGAACATTCTCTCCGGTTAGTTTTCTTTTAACTAAACCCAGCAAGGCATCCATAGTACTTCCACCGTTGTTAGGTCCCAGTAACATTTTATCAAAGATAAAGTTACCTTTAAAAGCAACCATCGCACCTTTCTTGGCATAGAATTTCCCACTACCTTCCACCTTGCAACAGAGTTCTTCCTCAATATTAAATTTAAACAATTTAAACTTTCCCTTCTCTATCTCTATCTGAAATCTCTTCGCTTTACCCGATCAGAGAACCATTGTTAATTGTCCAACTCACATTAACCCTTGATAATTGCGGTTGCAGTAAAGAATACGGCGTATCTGTACCGTATTTGGTTTAACGACAAAGTACACTATATAGCTGTCGGCAATCAAGTAGCGATAGCCTTTTGCTTTTAGGACAATGTCTTGAACAAAGGAACATTGCTTCGGCATTTCAGCAAGACTGTAGATTTCTGCGACAATCGGATCATAATATTTGATTGCATCTTGTGGGGCGAGGGTATTGAGGTAGCCAACAAGATCCTTTAAATCCGTTTTCGCGAGGGAATAGAGCTCAAGTTTATACTTGCCCATGGACGCTATTCCTCAAATGTCTTGCAACTTCAAAAAAGTCCTCACCCTCCGCTCCGCCGGCAATTTCTTCCTCTGCCTCGGCAAGCTTTGTATACAAGTTTATCAGTGCCTGTTGTCGCTCATAGGTTTCTATACTCATTATGACCATATCCCCAACACCATTCTTGGTGATAAAAATTGGTTCTCTTGACTTATGGCAAAACTCTGAAATGTCATTGGCGTTGTTTCTTAAATCAGAAATAGGTCTAATTTTCGGCATGTTCGAATACCTCTCATATCAATATTAGTGACTATATTGTAGCATGATTCTGAGAGGAGGGTCAACGGACAATACTGTGAGAAATTACCACATTGTTGTTTTAATTATGATAAAAGTCAAAAACTTTTCAATAGACCCATCTTATGATAAAATGATTGTAAATATTTGACTTTCAATATAGGTCAAATAATAATTTTAAAGGAGGATACATATGATTGCTGAAGTAAACAAAGAAGAGTGCATTGGGTGTGAATCATGCCCGGAATTCTGTCCTGAGGTTTTTAAGATGGAGGCCGATGGGTTAGCAGTGGCTTATACAAATCCGGTTCCCAGCGAGTTTGAGGCTGCTGCTAAGGAAGCCGCTGAAGGCTGTCCGGCCCATTGTATTACTGTTAAATAGTTTAGAATTGGAAAGTTAAAAAGACAGTAAAAAGTGGATGAAAAACCATCCGCTTTTTACTGTCTTAAGGGCTAGCCGACCCTAAGCGTCCCCTGGGGGAGTACAGAACTCAGATTTAGGTGACCACGCTATTTGTTTCGCCCTGCAGCATTAATACTTATAAAATTTCAAGAGTTTATGTATAATGTATTATGATGAATGATTAATAAATGTAGAGTGAGGGAAAATGAAGTGGCTTATTATTTTGAAGATGCTTCCAGAACGTTTAGTGAATACTTATTAATTCCCAATTTAACAAGAATGGATTGCCTTCCCAGTAATGTTAGTCTGACAACGCCTATTGTTAAGTTTGAAAAGGGGAAAGAGTCCCCGTTGAAACTAAAGATACCCTTTGTCTCAGCCATTATGCAATCCGTTTCTGACGATACCTTAGCTATAGCTCTGGCGAAATGTGGTGGTTTATCTTTCATCTTTTCATCTCAACCAATTAGGGAACAAGTTGAGATGATAAAAAAAGTAAAAAAGTTTAAGGCAGGTTTTGTAGTCAGCGACGCAAATTTAACGCCTGAACATACCTTGCAAGATGTCATAGCTTTGAAGAAAAGGACGGGTTATTCGACTATTGCCATTACCGAAGATGGATCCCCTGTGACCCGGCTAGTCGGACTTGTAACAACAAGAGATTATAGAATCAGTCGAGACGATATGGACAAGAAAGTAAAACAATTTATGACTCCTTTCTCGAAGCTGATTATGGGTAAGGAAGGAATCAGTCTCAGTGAGGCTAATGATTTGATCTGGCAACATAAACTGAACTGTTTACCAATTATAGATAATAACCAAAACCTTTGTTATTTTGTATTTAGAAAAGATTATGATGAACATAAAAATAATCCCCTGGAACTATTAGATTCAGATAAAAGATTTATAGTTGGAGCGGGAATAAACACCAGAGATTATAGGGATAGAGTGCCTGAATTAGTGAAAGCAGGTGCCGATATCTTATGTGTTGATTCCTCGGATGGCTATAGCGAGTGGCAGAAAGAAACGATTGAGTTTATTAAGAAAGAATTTGATGATCAAGTAAAGGTTGGTGGAGGGAATGTAGTTGATCGAGAGGGGTTCATGTATTTAGTTGAAGCGGGTGCTGACTTTGTTAAAGTGGGAATAGGTGGAGGATCAATCTGTGTAACAAGAGAACAAAAAGGAATTGGGAGGGGTCAAGCCTCAGCCGTTATTGAAGTGGCTAAGGCCAGAGCTGATTATTATGAAAAGACGGGCATATATGTTCCAATTTGTTCAGATGGAGGAATCGTACATGATTATCATACTGTTTTAGCAATAGCGATGGGCGCTGATTTTATTATGATGGGAAGATATTTTGCGCGGTTTGACGAAAGTCCAGGCAAGAAAATAAAATTAGGTAATAATTATGTTAAGGAATATTGGGGTGAAGGGTCAAACCGGGCCAGGAACTGGCAACGGTATGATTTTGGGGAAGGTTCAAAGCTAAGTTTTGAAGAGGGCGTAGACAGCTATGTTCCTTATGCAGGGAGATTAAAAGATAACTTAGAACTGACTTTGAGTAAAATCAGATCAACAATGTGCAGTTGCGGCGCAATTTCGATTCAAGAATTACAAAAAACTGCTCGAATGACCCTCGTTTCTTCAACGAGTATCGTTGAAGGTGGCGCCCATGATGTAATCTTAAAAGAAAAAAATTACTAGAATTAAGAGAGCATATGCTCCCTGTTCATGAAAAGCATAAAAGACAGTAAAAGCGGAGGTTAAGTAACTGCTTTTTACTGTCTTTATTAAATAAATTGCTCTTTCTGCGAAATCATGAAGTCAATGAAGTTTTGCCCGATAGATCTTGGAATCCTCGATAAATGAGATCAAAAAGGTTCTTAAGTTCTTGCTCTTCGACGCAGGAGAAGGCAACGCGCACATCGTGTTCTCCGAGTGCTATAACTCCCACACCATATTGCTCAAGTAGGTGAATACGTAAGTCCTCGGCAGACACTCCTTTGAGTTTAAGACACATGAAATACCCTGAATTAAACGGATAGTAGTCCCAGGCAGTGCTATATTCGCCAATATCGAGTAGCTGTTTGACCTGGCAAGCGCGTTTCTTTAATATTTCAAATTTCTCTTGTTTTTGGTATTGAAAATCTGTCGATTTGAGGGCATTTAAGACAAAAGTTTGGGCAGGATGAGAAGCACTGGAAATTGTTCCGCGGATAACACCTAAAGTCTTTTTTTCCAAGGGCTCCATAACAGCCGGAGATCCGCATCCGTAGGTAATAAATCCTACGCGAAAGCCCCAGAGATAATCCTCCTTTGTAGCACCATCCAATTTAATGGCTAATAGTCGCGGATGAAGATTGGCAATCCGGGCAAATAGTGACTCCTTAATGGAATTTTCGTAAAATAATCCGAAATAGGCATCATCGGTAACAACGACCAAGTTCATTCCCAGTTCGGCGATTTCTTTTAAGGCGGTTACGATCTCTGTAGCCTCTTGCTCATTGGGTGTATATCCGGTTGGGTTATTCGGAAAATTCAGTAACAGGACGGCCTTGCCATGGTCTCTCTTGGATAGTAGGGCTTCTTTCATGCCTGAGATATTAAAGGTTCCTTGCTCAGTATAGAAAGGAAAGGTTATGCTTTTAGCCCCTCTGCGAACCCCAAAGATAAGGTTGTAATTACCCCATAATTTATCGGGTAAAATGAAGTAATCGTTTTCGTTAAGAAATAGATCGGCGACAATGCTTAGACCATGTGTTAAGGCGCTGGTAACGATGGGATTGCTAAAGGATGCAGCTTTCAAAGAGGGACTCTCGGCGAGCAGCTTTTCCCGCCAAAGTTGTCTCAGCTCAGGTTTCCCTGCAGGAGGAGCATAGGGATATAGGTCATTGGGATCATAGTTGGCTAACGTTTCTTGGATTATCGGCAGGAACATTGGTTGATTATGTTCAGTTGCAATTCCGATCGTCGCATTAAAACGATGAGCCTTTTGTTTAGCTTCAGCAGTCTGAGTTAAGATCCCTTTAGGGAAATAGAAGTTCTTTCCGAGTTCAGATAACAATTCATAAACATAGGGGTTAGCTTGTTGTATTTGATGATTTAAGTCTTGGGCAAGCTCATTCATTGATCGATCTCCCTTTCTTAGTCCAACCTAGTTGCTAAGTTGTCAGCTTTAGTATTTAAAAGTAATTGCTTACGTTTATAATATATGAACTTCAACTTGCATAAGCTAATAGCATTCCTTTTAAAATTTTACGGTATAGCTTGAGTAACTAAATTCTACACTAAAATGACTATTTCCTCCACTTATTAATGAATACTTCTGCTATTGCAGGGATAAATATAATAAGACTTGTCGAATGCTGAAGCCCCGAAGAGAGAAATGGCTCTTTGGGGCTTCAGCATTTTACAATCTAAAACATTGATCTCAGGTAAGTTATTGTGCTGCACAAGATCAGACCTTCGATACAATAGATTGATTGTGGATATACAGATTATTTATAGACACACTGCTTAGGCAGTGCTACTCTTTAGCTGAGGGATGTTCTTCTTGATATTGGAATTGTTGGCCGAATGGATTTCAGAGTAGATAAGAGTTTGGCCCAAATGCTAACGTTAGATATTAGTTAAGTGAGGAGGACTAATTATGCCATCTTTGCAGTCAGATGATCTTAAGAGGTTCGAATTACTAAAAAAAGGAGTAGCCAAGGGACGCTGCGTATATTCGCAAGTTGCCCTTGATATTCTTATAGAGGCTCTTGATTATAATGTGAGACATAAATTTGCCAAGCGGTTTTTTCCGGGAAAGTATGAACTGGGCAGACATCAGCAAGTTGATCAGGATAAGGTTTCAATTGAATTACTCATCCAAAACAATCTTAAACTGGTTCAAAAAATCGCTTCAAGATATCTCAATTATCTGGGTAATACCCATACATTGGAAGATCTGGTCTCAGAAGGCGTCTTAGGCTTAATTAAGGCTATTGAGAAGTTTAATCCCGCGACGGGTTATGAGTTTTCTGCCTATGCAACCTATTGGATTCGGGTAGTCATTGTCCGTGCGATAATGAATACCGGTACGATGGTGCGCATACCCGTGTATATGGTGGAGTTAGTTTTGAAAATCAAAAGGCTGGAACAATTATCTAAGCGGGAGAATAAAGATCTTGATATTCAAACTATCTGTGGAAAGCTCCAGATTACACCTGAGAAATATAAAGAAGCCAAATTCGTGGGGTATCAGTTTCCCAATTTATTTGCTCTGCATTCAATTGTTGCGGAAGTAGAGGATACTGGATCTCGCGACTTTATTGGGACAGGCCGCTGCCATAAACTTCAATATGCCAGGGAAAAGTTTTCAGATCCGGCTTTTATGGTTGAAGAGGTAGATTTTAGAATGTTTATACGCAGAATTATGTCCAGTCTTTCAGAAAGAGAATGCAATGTTATCAAGTTGCGCTTTGGATTTTACGACGGCGGTGTAAAGACATTGCAAGAAGTTGGAGAAATCTATGGAATTACGCGGGAACGTGTTAGACAAATTGAGATCAAAGCACTTAATAAACTATTGCTGAAATTAAATAATTGCCATAGGACTGAGATTTAAGAATGGGTAGAGCATAAATCCCGTCAGTTATATTTGTATAAATAAAGTTATTTTAGAAGAGGAGAATAACTTCTTTTTATAGAATAATAGGGGGTAGAAGGATTAAGCAATATAATATAATTATTGAGGGGAGACTGACTTTATGAGACTTGTAACTCGTTCCGATTTTGATGGCCTAGCCTGTGCTGTTCTTCTTAAAGAAGTAGGTATAGTAGATGAAAGACAATTTGTACATCCTAAAGATATTCAAGACGGTCTTGTTCAGATAACCGATAATGATATATTGGCTAATGTTCCTTTCGCTGAAGGGTGTGGTTTGTGGTTTGATCACCATTCCAGTGAACAAGAACGGCTCAATTTGAAAGGCCGTTTTAAAGGAGACAGCCGTTCTGCACCAAGTGCAGCCCGAGTAATCTATGATTATTATGGCGGAAAGGAAAAATTCGGGCACTTAGAAGCTATGATGGCTGCGGTTGACAAAGCGGATTCTGCTCAATTTACAGTTGAGGAAATTCTCCACCCCCAAGGGTGGGAATTGCTGGCCTTTGTCATGGATCCTCGCACAGGGCTTGGGCGTTTCCGAGACTATACGATTAGTAATTATCAGCTTATGGATGATATGATTGATTATTGCCGCAGGATGACTGTTGAGGAAATTCTTGTTCTCCCTGACGTTCAAGAGCGAGTAGTGCGCTACTTCGAACAAGATGAACTGTTTAAGCAAATGATCCTCAAGCATACCAGGACCAAAGACAATGCCATAATTACAGATTTAAGAAATGTAGAAATAATCTACAGTGGCAACAGGTTCCTGATTTACTCACTCTATCCGGATCAGAATATTTCTATATGGATTATTGATGGACGAAACAAGCAAAATTGTGTTTTTGCAGTTGGACATAGCATTATCAATCGGACTTCCCGAACTAATGTAGGATCTCTGATGCTGAAATACGGCGGAGGGGGTCATCCGGTCGTTGGTACTTGCCAGGTGCCTTATGAGGATACAGATAAGGTATTGAAGGAACTGCTCTTGGAAATAAATAAAAATGGCTAACCGGTTTATTTTATCAATTCCGAGACACCCACTTCTATAAGTGGGTGTTCCGATTTCCACTTTGGTGCCAGACTCCCCCCACTAAAGCCCCAATGTTCAGCTTTAGCTGAACGAGTTCACTGGGCAGAGATTAGGTTGGAAGCACAACTTCCAGCCTTGTTTCTATGTAACTGGATAATTTCCTGAAATTAGTTTAGCGCGCCTAGCTTACGTACTTTGAATCAGATAAATTACCAGGAAGATTCCGATTGCCAGAACTGAGCAGGTGAGCAATATGTCAAGCAGCGACGATGTCTGATAGGTATCTTCGCGGATTTGTCGTTCAACCTTCTTGTATCTGAGAAAGGCAAGCACACTCATCAATGCGCCGAGACCAACCAGGAAAATGCCGGCAACTGCTGAATATCCATGCGAAGGGGGTAAGGGAATCTCAATATCTGATTTTCCCAAAACGTAGGACATTTGTTTGATGAACAGCGCGAACCTCTCTACTACAAAACCGAAAGCCATTAACCCGATGCTTGTTCTAATCCAAGCGAGAAATGTCCTTTCATTCGCCATGTGAACACGGCGGTTAGCAACTCCGGCAGGTTTCTTTTCTTCAGAGATGTTTGGCATACGGCTACCCCTCCCCCTCCCTAATAGGATTTTAACAATTTATAGAATAACAGTCAAAACATTAATGCTTAAGATACAAATCTCGTGGTTATTCGCGTTATTCTACAAAGATGAGTAGGATTATGACGTTAAAATATATTTTTCCGCCAATCAACCATCGAGTATACATATTGTTGACATACGAATAATATATAGACATAGTGGCAATGCAGTGGTACGCTTTAGGTGCGTTAAGGTAAATACTTAAAAGGAGTTGAAGGTGAATGGTCTTAGGTGTTGTCATCGCTGTTATTGCTATTGACGCTGTTTTTATGGTTCTTTTTCTTAAGTATAGTCATTTGTCCTACATTAAACGATCCAGAGAAGGACGCAAACCTGTTTAAGCATAATTGCGGAAAGCTGACCCAGGAATTGCTTTGCCGGCATTAATTAATAAATGACTAGCTTTCCGAGAAGCTATACTACTTGGAATTGTTTGCCCCAAAGGGATGCCCAAAAGGTGTCCCCTTATTTTTGTACACGCATGCAGGAAGTATAAGTTTGATAAGAAAATAGTGATTTTCATGATAGTTTGTGCCCAACGGGGCATGGGGGGGGGGGTGATATACCCCTTCCTTCGTCGTTCCAACCCCCGTTGACCCAAGCCCAGAGGAAGTTGCTTAGCTAAGTGAAGCACTTTAGCGGAATTGCGTCAATGAGTGCAGACGATAAGGCGTTAAGAAACTCAAGGGTTCACATGCGACGGAACAGGATGTTCCTAGTGTCGAATGCGCCAAGGATGGCATAGCATTCGACCGGAAAGCCCAGAGGTTTTGAGTTTTAGCCTTAGCGTCAAGCGAATAGCAATGCAGCACGATAGTCTCCGGTGGAGAGTATCGCCGAAGCTGCGATCCCGATAGAAATGCTTATCGGCGTAGGATGTGCAAACGTGCTAAGCAACTTCCTCGCCTTCCAACTGAAGGTAGAAAGTGAGACACTATTATGTCATAATATAATATTTAGTCTATACTTAGGCAATTGTTATGGCTAATTGGTGACTGAAAATTAATAATATTTGTTATATTCTTTCAATTAACGTGCTATAATAATATCAGCCAATGGAAACATATGTCTCACAAGAATTCCAAGGGAGGTGAGGGGGAATTTAGCCAATGGTGCTACGGTATTATTGTATAAAGGGACTCATATTTATCTGAAATAGACCGGGAGCGGGAAATCTATCAGGGAAATTGCGTTGTGATCCAATAAAAGGTTCTAGTGATTAAGGGCAAGTTCTTCGGAATAATATTAAGTTAAGCAAAGACAAGGAGGAGTAGATAATATGGCAGAAGTAATGGAGATCCGAGAAAGTTCTATTGCCGAACCCGGGCCACTCGGTTTGGCCGGATTTGCACTAACTACTTTTATTCTTAGTATGTCTAATGCACAGTTTGTCCCGGCAGCACTCGGTGCTCTGTTTGTTCCCCTGGGTTTGTTTTATGGAGGTCTAGCCCAACTCCTTGCAGGTATGTGGGAATTTAAGAAGGACAATACTTTTGGAGCTACGGCCTTTACAACTTATGGATCGTTTTGGATTGGACTGGCCACACTGGTTATCTTAGAATCAGTTAAAATACTTAATTTCGGTGCTTCTGCGCATGCCGCTGTAGGATTATACCTCGTAGGATTTACTATCTTTAATACCTACATGTGGATCGGAACCTTTAGAATCAATAATGCTTTGCTCGCAGTTTTTACATTCTTAGAAATCACGTTTATATTATTGGATTTTGCAGAATTCGGTTTCATCTCCAGTGTTCCGGGCGGCATTTGTGGGCTGATAACCGCCGCTTGTGCTTGGTATGCTTCGGCAGCCGGAGTGCTCAATCCATTATATGGACGGGCAGTATTACCTGTAGGATCACGCAAGGTTCGGTAAGGAAAGCATCTTCGTATAAATAATTTAACCCATAAATTCATTTCTGCCAGGCATTATTGGGGAAATGAATAACCATAAAGAGCCCGGTGCAGAAGTCTGCACTGGGCTCTTTGTTCGAGCCATCGGCTGATGGCAGCGATGATAACCCGGATTTATTATCTATTTAAGAAAGCCCGTGAGGATCGTATCCTCTGCTTCCTTCTCGGAGAAGCCCATAGACATCAATTTAATTAATTGTTCGGATTCAATTCTGCCAATTGCCGCCTCATGCACAAGTTGTGCTTCGCTGTGATAGGCGGAAATCTTGGGGGTTGAATGAACCTGGGCATTATGCATGATGATGGCATCACATTGAATATGACCGCGGCCTTTATTTCGTCCGACTAAATCAAAATAGAAATCTTGTTTGGAACTGTCCTGGGCAACCGACCTGGAAATGATTTGGGCTGAAGAATCTGCGCCTAACAATTCGACGATAATCCTGGATTCCGCTTCCTGATCCACGTAGGTTAAGAGTCGCTCGGTGACCACAAGCTTGGCGTTGCCCATCAGCCGGATTTCAGTATCTCTGATTGTGCGGTCAATTCCCTTTATCTGAATGAGTTCGAGTTCGACAACGGAACCCTCTTCCGCCTCAATAATCGTCTTTGGATTCAAAACCCGCTGTCCCAGCCCGTCACCTTCACCATAGTGCTTTTCTACGTACTTGAGTTTAGCGCCTTTTCTGACAAAAAAGTTGTGTATTCCGTCATGTTGTGATTTGTGAGTTCCGGAATTATGGATTCCACAGCCGGCAACGACTAAAACGTCTGAATTCTCACCAACTTCAAACGTATTATAGACGGTATCATTGATATCCTCTTGGGTGACAATAACTGGGATATGGACGCTTTCTCCTTTGGTATTAGGTTTGATGATCACATCAATTCCCGGCTTATCTTTTTTGGTTACGATATCAATATTGGCGGTTGTATTTCTCTGTATCCCTTCTCCGTTTTTTCGGATATTATAGGCCCCTTGGGGTATTTCATGAAGGTCGGCCACTTTCTCCAGCATCAGTTTATCTAACGCATTCAGCATTTTGCCCAACCCCTTTCTCACAATTAGTGCTGCATAGACAAGCATCGTTTTTCAAAATACCTGCCAGTATTACATCTCTTTCGGATTGCGCACTGATCATACCATTGGACATTAAAATTATTTCATCCGCCAGCTGCATGATCCGTTCTTGGTGAGAAATGATGACAATTGTTGTGTCATATTTCAGGTGGATATTTTTAAATGTTTCAGCCAGCTTCTGAAAGCTCCAGAGATCAATCCCTGCTTCCGGTTCATCGAAAACTGCGATTTTTGGATTTTGGGCCAGCACGGTAGCAATTTCAATCCTTTTCATTTCTCCCCCGGAAAGACTGGCATCAACGTCCCGTTCCAGATAGTCTTGCGCACATAAGCCGACATTATAGAGCAGGTCGCAAATATTAATCTTTTCAGGATTATGAGAGGACGCTATATTAAGCAGATCCTTGACTTTGATGCCTTTAAAGCGAGGAGGACTCTGAAAAGCATATCCTATACCCAAGCGAGCCCGCTCAGTAATAGTCGTTTGTGTAATGTCTTGTCCATCAAGCAGAATTTTGCCGGAGGTTGGATTATAGATACCCATGATGATTTTGGCCAGAGAAGATTTACCTCCGCCATTGGGACCCGTGAGCACATATATTTTTTTATTAAAGAATTTCAAATTAATATTTTTTAGAATTGTGATTTCTTTGTCTCCTGTTGTTTCTAGGGTTACGTCTTGTATTTCGAGCATGACTATTCCTCCTTTGTGCTTATCCATCTTCCAGAATATCATAAACCGACATCTAATTGTAGTGATTTGGTTAATTATTTTTAAAGAGGTGTTCTGTTGGCCAAATAACAATCAAAAAGGATAAGTTTTCAAGTTTATGTATGGAGAAGTGAAGAAATTATTGTAGGGGCAATTCTTGAATTGCCCCTACAACGGTGGACTGGGTTGCTCTTAATCTTCTAACTGAAAGGTCGCTTAAGCTCTGTTGTTACTTTATCATGCCTACCACTAAGCTCCCTCTTTTGCCAACCAAACTCTTTTGGTTTGGGGTCAGAGGCCGTCCGGATTTAATCAAGGCCGTCAAGACACCGCCTTGAGATGTGTCGCCAAGCAGGACAAATCCTTTGAGAACGTCTCCCTGCCAAATTAGACTGCGATAGATGGGCAGACCTCCGAGCGTTTTGAGGTTTTCTGTTTGGTGCCAATCTGTCGGCCCCTCTTGCCTAGGAGGCTTCGTGATCCCGGCCGACATGGCTGAAAGCCCGAAAAAGTTCACGGAATTTAAGCCGAGAGACCCGGGATAAACCTCTTCCTTTCCGCACATATTTGCCCCGGCGACTCTGCCCTGAGTCGTAGCATTCGGCCAAGTGGCATTGACGGTGAACTTTTGGCGAACGAGGTCCCAGGTCTCAGCAATGTCCCCTGCCGCGTAGATGTGGGGAAGATTAGTGGCTAAAGAAGAATCCACCTGCAAGCCCTGTCCAATTTGGAAGCCGCAAGTCTTCAAGTTTGCTATATTGGGGTGAACTCCCTTGCCGACAAGCACCAAATCAGCGGCAAGTTCCGTGTGGGGTTTGATCAGCACCCCCTGAAGGTGATCAGAGCCTAGGATTGCGCTGATCTCAGTCTGTAATCGAAAGCTCAGTCCGTTGGCGCTCAGGTGCTTTTGGATCAGGTCGGCTGCCTGGGCATCAAGCATTTGCGAGAGAATCTGACCGGAAGAGACCACGACGGTGACTTCAAGTCCCCGTTTTCTCAAGGCATAAGCGCTCTTCAGACTGACCAGGCCTCCACCGATGACAACTGCCTTCCTGGCTCCCTGTTCCAAGAGCTTATGGATAGCTAAAACATCCTTCATGGTGCGCAGCGTAAAAACTTCGGGGAGATCTCCACCTTGAATTGAAAGTTGATTGGCGGAAGCTCCCATGGCGAGTAAAAGCTTGTCATAGTGCCACTCGCGCCCGTCGCTGCTTTGCACAAGTTGACGGGCGGAATCCAGCCCCATAACTTCAACGCCGTAAATTATCTTCAGATTTAGCCTTGCAGCGAAATCAGGGTCACGCAAATAGAGCTGAGCGGCGGGGATATCTCCTGCCAAGAAATAAGTCGTAAGACAACGAGAATAACTGGGTTCTTGTTCGGCAGTGAGGACGAGGAGTTCTGACCGGGTGTCGTGCCTGCGGATCTCCTCCACGGCAAACAACCCGGCTGCGCTATTGCCAACAACGATATAGGTCATCTGCTTTTCCTTCCTTTAAATGGGAAGTCCGAGTTTTTTTCGTTTGGCCCGGATATCCTCGATCAATCCTGCCGCTGCTTTCTGAGCGTCTGTTTCTACATAGAATTTCCCCCCGATCACGTCACTCAGTCCCTGAGTCAGCAGTTCAGTGACCATTTTGCTCCCCAGCACGGGGGGCACAACGCCGACGTGAGTAGTGATCCCCAGCGTCACGGCCCAAGTGCCGATACTCAAGGCTTTATCATGCTGGAGTTCCGGAGCACTAGCTGCTACAGGCAATAAGGCGGTATCGACCTTCAAATAGTCGGCAATAGCGGTGACCAAATCCCCAATCCTCGAATTATCGACACAACTGCCCATATGCAGGACTGGTGGCAGTGGCGCTCCAAGCCCAGCAGCCTGACCAACAGCCGTTAAGACGGCTTTTAAACTGTCTCCGGCATAGGTCTCCGTTCCTTCTGAATTCATCAGACCCGCTTTAGCCAAGGCATGGGCGGAACATCCCGTGGCGACCACCAGGACATTATTTTTCAGAAGCTCCTTCACCAAATCGACGTGTAAGGAATCTTGGGTTACTTTGACGTTATTGCAGCCTACCGTAGCCACTACCCCTAAGATGTTGCCGTTGGCGATATTATCAAGGAGAGGTTTTAACGGTTGGACAGGGTCCACCGTTGCCAGCGCTCCGATGATCGCTTCGACACTAAAGCCCGCCATAATCTTGCGCTTGTAAGCGGGGATTTGGACTTTGTTGGGGTTTCTTCGACCATAAGCGGAAATCGCCTTGCGCACAATTTCTTGAGCTGCTTCATCCGCGGTTTCCAAGGTGAAGGGAACGTGAGTTGCTCCGGGGATTTTGACGATCGGCATGGTTGTGATCAGTTCGGTATGATAACAAGCAGCCACTTGGGCCAGCGAAGGCATGATGCATTGGACGTCGACGACCATGGCATCAATGGCGCCGGTAACGATAGCTAATTCTTGAGCTAAGTAGTTCGTCACCAAGGGGATTCCTTTGCGCATCAGGACTTCATTACCTGAGCAGCAGATCCCGGAGGCTAAAATACCTTGAGCTCCGGCAAGACGTGCTTCTTCTTGGAGTTTACCTGCCCAATAGACGATCTTTTCTGAAAGTAAGGGGACATGCCCATGAACGATTAAATTAACAGAGTCTTCTTTAAGTACGCCCATATTAGCTTCGGTCACAACCGGAGCAGGTGTCCCAAACAGGATATCTTGCATATCTGTCGCCAGTTTTAAGCCGGAGTACCCGTCTACAAGCCCTTGTTTGGCAGTAGCCAGAATGAGATTCACAGGATCGGCATCCATGCCCATCACAGTCTGATGCAAGGCTTCGCGGATTTCTCGATCGGGGTTGCGCGGCAGAATTCCGAGCTTGCTCCAGACTTCAATTCTCTCTTTAGGAGCGTGGGCCATTAACCATTGCACGGGTTTCTTGCCATGGTTGGCAAGATCGGCATAAGCCACCTCGACGATTTCTAAAGCAAGTTCTTCTTTAGTCTTGTCAGCGATCTCCAAACCCAATTTCTGGACTACTTGGTGCAATTTCGCTTCATCGACGATGGTATAATTGATTTCTCCCTTAGCCGCCAATTCTAAAGCTTCAACCACCTCGTAAGCATGATCGACGTGGGAGGCCGCTCCGGAGGCCACTTGCCTGAGTAAATTGCGAGCGACGATCATATCCGCACCCGCTCCGCAAATTCCGGCCTTAGGACCGTTGCCAAAGGGATCAATCCGACAGGGTCCCTGAATACAATGCCGGCAACAGATACCCAAGCTGCCAAAGCCACATTGGGGTTGTTGGGCTTCATGACGATCCCAAACGGTTTCTACTCCATCTAAGGCTGCTTTCGGCAATAATTCCAAGACAGCAGGATCAATCGATTTTTGAGCTTTCACGTTAGTTAACTCCCTTCATTTGGTCTAAGTAGGTTTGTCGTCCACTGCGGGCAAACTCTTGAACCTCAACAAATTCCAAAGCTTTGGTTGGGCAGGCCGCTACACAAGCCGGAGCATAATCTAAGTCCTGACAGCGGTCACACTTGGCCACTTTGCGGGTGGCAGGTAGTTCCGCAATAACCCCGAACGGACAAACCATCACGCACATTAGGCAGCCAACGCATTTGTGTTCGTCGACTTGAATCAGACCGGTCTGCAAATCATACTGCATAGCCCCGCTCATACAAGCATGGACACAAGGAGAATCTAAACATTGCCGACATTGTAAAGGGAAATTGAGATCCCCGCTGGACTCGACAAAGATTCGTTTCTGCGGCGGCTTAAGTTCACTAATTGCTTCGAATAAGGTCTTTCGGTCAGAGTGGGCGACTGCACACGCCAGCTCACAGCTCTTACAGCCCAGGCAATATTCGCTTCTGGCTAGAATCTGTCTCAAACTTTGTCCCTCCTTCAAACTTTTTCAACTTATATATTATCAAAATATTCTCGTTTTTCTTGTCGAATTTACAGACTAAACAGCGGGAATTATGAAGATTTTTTGTCATAATATTAGGAGAGAACGTACCTCATAAGGATTGTGGGCTTAAGAATAAACTCTGACATTTTCTATCTCCGTATTTTATTGTATGATAAGCAGCGAAGGCAGAAATAATTGGGAGGGTTCAGTGATGAAACATAATGTATATTTTGAGGGAAACGTTCAGAGTTTAAGCTTAAATACCGGGAGCGGACAGGCCACAATTGGGGTTATTACACCGGGGAAATATACCTTTTCCACGGCTACAGAGGAAAGAATGGTCATAACCGCAGGCTCTTTAAACGTCAAATTACCCGGCGAAGCTTGGAAAACGGTGCAAACCAATCAGGAATTTGTCATTGAAGAGAAGCGGTCTTTTGATGTTGAAGCGAGCTTTGATGTAGCTTATATTTGTTACTACAAGTAACCTATGCCATGATAGATTTAGGCAGAAATAGGGGGTCCCAAGAGTAGGCGCAGAAAAACAAGGCTGGATAAATAGTATCCCAGCCCTGTTTCTCTGCCTTACGTAAATCTCTCCCTTTTCTCTGCATTGATTATTCCTGGGTCGCCGTTTTCATTCAACGCTTTCTCGAAAATGAGCTCTCATCCCTGGAATATCAGCTGTTCCTGAAGTTGTTAAGGCATTGTAAACGATTTTTCACACCTAACTTATGATAAATACTACTGGCGTGAGCTTTGACTGTCCTGATCGTTATTCCTAATTCTGCCGCAATCTTAGTGTTATCGAAGGCCTTGAGGATACAATTAAAAACCTTTAGTTCCGCGGGTGTCAGAAGTTTCTCAAATGTCTTTGGGCCGACCAGCAACGAGGAATGCTGAACAGCGTCTATTGTCTGAGTAAGCAGTTCTTGGGCATAGTCGGCCAACCGGTCCTGCTCATTATGTCGCTTAAGAAATAATTCCAAGAGAGGTACCATGGGATCGAGCTCATCGACAAAGCTTCTGACATAGCCCTCTTTGCTGCCAAGGGCAAGGGCATTTTTAAGGTACTTCTCAGCCATCTCTTCATGCGAGTTTTTTAGGGCTGTGATTGCCAGCAGGTTGGTTATTTCCACGATGCTGTGGGGTCTTTTTAGTCCTTCAGCATAGTTTAAAAGCCGATTCAATATGAGCTGAGCATCCCCATAACACTTTTTGGCAATCAAAACCCGGGCCAGCACGATCAGCTCGTATTCCCGCATTCTGATAATATCCTGATACAAACTCAGCCTGCTTTCCTTCAGCCAGTGATCCAGCCTTTCATTGTCATCCCGATCGATAGACAGACGCACTTTAAAGGCCTTCAGCATATGTCCCCAGTGAGGCTTTTGAAATTGCTCTACCCTGTTTTCACATTCCTCAATAACCTCCAAAGCACCGACTATATCCCCGCGGGCAGATCTGATCTTAGCTAGCGTAACCATGGCAGGGACTAAGGCCCCCGGACAATGGGCCTGAATCGCTTCGTCAACAGCGGCCAGCAATTTGGGAAACGCTTCATCCAGCATGCCGCTTTCATAACAGAATTCACCGGCAATCAGCGGCGCATAGCCGGGATTTGTATTAATCATAGTCCGATAGTTTTTTACTAAGGAATCATACCTAGTTGGACTCTTTCGCAGTATTTTCATAAATACATGATAGGCCGACCTGTACATGGAAATATCATGCAAATTAAAATCCATATAATTTGTATTCCTAAGCTGATTCTTACTACTGACAGAAGCTTTGATGAGTGCTTGTGAGGCGTTCTCAATGTCGCCTTGGAGCAGAAACAGATTGGTTTTAACCAACATATATTCAATGTGAAAGTCTTTAGGAAAGGCATTCCCTTCTTTTATTGCGAGATCTATCCATTCTGTACATTTCCAGGCGCTCGGCAAATCATTAACACCTGCAAAATGAAATGCTTTAATAAACATAATCGTTGGGGAATTCTCAATATAGCTGCTTGGCAGCTTCTCAATCCAGGAAATAACATTGGCAATGTCCCCTTGTTTTGCTAGACTCCCCCCATGTTCTTCGATTAGATGCAGGGCTTCTTCGTAATGAGTTCCCTTCAAAAAATGTTCAATGGCCTCGTTGTAAAAACCACTTGTTTTCAGCCATCCGCCTGCTCGGTGATGTAGAGTTTGGATCAAGGCAGCATTTTCATTTTCCAGCTTCTTGCGCAAATAATCCCCAAAAAGTTGATGGTATCGAAACCATGTCCCCTCATCATCTAAAGGGACAAGAAAACTATTCTGATCATACAGTTCTTTCAGCAATCTGTTGCCGTCATATTCGGTGATTGCTTCACAAAGAGGCCCGTGCAGTCTGTCCATGATGGAGGTTTTGATCATGAAGTCCTGTTGTTCTTTGGTCCATGTATGGAAAACTTCTTCTGAAAGATAAGTTTCGATGTGCAAATTACTGGTTCCAAAGCTGCTAATGACATGATGCCTATATTTCTCATCTTTAAGAGACAGAGTCACGGCAACCAGTGCGGCCGCCCAACCTTCCGTATAGCTTTCTACCTTTTGAATTTCTTCCTTTTGCAGAAAAAAGCCTCTTGCTTGATAATATTGATAAATTTCCACCGAATTAAAACGCAAATCTTTTGTGCTAATTCGCACTAAAGATTCTTTTAAGCCAAGTTTGGCAAGTTTCAGCTGTGGTGCAGTCCTGCTGATCAAGGTAAGATGCAGGTTTTCCGGCAAATAGGTTATAAAGTAGGATAACGCATTGAGAATGGACTGATTATTTATCAGATGAACATCATCCAGGATAAGCAGAAAATCGGAGCGCATATTGGATAAATGGTCAATGATAATGCTTAAATGCACATTTGCCCGCAAAAGCTCCTGTGAGGCAAAAACATAGGCTGTGTTTTTGCTGATGTCACTTAAAATGCCGTCCAAAGCGGCACAAAAGTAGCGCCAGAAGACAATAGCATCATTGTCTTCGGTATCAAGGGAAAGCCAAGCTACCGGAAGGGTGATCGTTTCAAGCCATTTTAAGACTGCCGTCGTTTTGCCGTAACCGGCAGGAGCAGTGATGAGAGTGAGTTTATGGTTTAAGGAGTCGTTCAGCTTGTGATCGAGAATCCGGCGGGACAGCAGATGCTTATTTGATCCCGGTTTGGAATATTTTGTTTTTAATAACCCAATATTAGCAGTGAAATCGTTTACCATCAATTTACCTCTTGAACCTAGGACTCCAGTCATGGCGGATATTGTACTTAGGGACAATATTCAGCTTACGTAGACCACTGATATAGTCTTGATTAAGTGCATAATATTACTTCATAAATTCATTATAAGGCCGCGAATTTGTTTATGCAACTTTAGGCAAGCTCAAGCGCAGCAATGAACTTGAGGGTGACTTTTGGAACACTGCGGAGCGACAAGCTTAACTCCAACACAGCTAAGATCCGCTGGTGGGCTTGATCTCATCTTTAGCGAGATGATGGTCCGCTCGGGAGTATGAACGACTGATTTTGGGGTATAAACGTCTGTTGTCTGTTGGGTGGGCTTATTAAAACTACTGGGGAGAGGTGTTGTTAGATAATGTCAACGGCGCAAGTGAATATTTTGACAGATTACAACAAATGTCAAGGGTGCAATAAATGTATAAGGGCTTGTCCGGTTGGGGCTAATTCTGCCTATCTTCTCAATGGTGAAGTTAAAGTGAGAATTAATGACCACAAATGTATTGAATGCGGATGTTGTATCAGTGTTTGTGATCACGAAGCTCGGTCCTACATAGATGATACTGAAAAATTTTTTAAAGATCTTAAGCAAGGCCGTAAAATCACCGTCTTAGCGGCCCCGTCTGTGCGGGTTAATTTCAGTGCCTACAAGCGGCTTTTCGGTTATCTTCAAGCATTGGGTGTTCAGTTTATATATGATGTTTCGTTGGGCGCTGACATTACGACTTGGGCTTATTTGAAGGTGATTGCTGAGAAAAAGCTAGCGACTGTGATTGCCCAACCTTGTCCGGCAATTGTCAATTATATTGAACGCTTCAAACCAGAACTGCTGGAGCAATTATCCCCTATACATAGCCCCATGATGTGTACCGCAATTTATGTCAAGCAATACATAAAAGATAGCGCGGATTTAGCAATGCTTTCTCCTTGTATCGCCAAAAAAGGGGAATTTGAAAATACGGATAACATCATTAAATATAATGTGACCTTTAGAAACCTGGCTCGTTATTTACAGGAAAACAATATTTTGTTGGATAGTTATCAAGAGAAAGACTTCGATGATCTTGCCTGTTCGTTGGGGTGCCTTTTTAGCCGACCCGGAGGATTAAAAGAAAATGTGGAGGAGTATATTCCGGGAGCTTGGGTGAGGCAAGTGGAGGGGCAAGAAATAGCCTATTCCTATTTGGATGATTACAGCAACCGGCTTAATCAGCATAAACCGGTGCCTTTATTAGTCGATATTCTTAACTGCAAACATGGTTGTAATATTGGTACGGGAGCATGTTTACAGGATGAGGCAATCGATGATATCGACTATGAATTTAATGTCCTGAAACAGCTTAAGTTGCAGGATAAAGTAGGCAAAGGATTCTCCAAAAAGTCCAGAACAAAATGGATGACCGATTATTTCAATCAAAACTTAAAGGTTGCTGATTTTTATAGAACTTATCATACGGATCGTCGCGTGGCAGATCTCAAAATTCCCTCGGCCAAAGACTTCGAAGAAATTTTCAAGTCCATGTATAAGTTCGATGAAAAGGCCTGCAATATTAATTGTACGGCCTGCGGAAATGACACGTGTCGTGAAATGGCTGTAGCCATTTTTAACGAGGATAATGTTCCCTTTAATTGTTTGGATTACACTCGAGGCGCAGTGACAGCTCAGAATGCTAAGAATAATGAGATCAGTGGGATGATGAGGGAAATAGAGCTGCTCAGTGAACAGCGCTTAAACGATGCGACAAACATTCAAAATCATTTTAGGTCAATTACGCTTGCTGTCAATGAGATCGCCAAGGCTAATGAGGAAAGTGCGATAAACCTCAATATGATGTCCGACCGAGTTATCAGAACGCTGACAACAGCAACGGTTTTAAGAGATAACGTAACCCAAATGAAATCAAAATTAGAGGATTTTAGTATTGGCTCCAGTCAGATTGTCGATATTGCCAGCCAGACAAATTTACTCTCGCTCAACGCCGCCATTGAGGCCGCTCGGGCCGGAGAATATGGTCGCACTTTCTCAATTGTTGCCCAAGAGGTTAAAAAACTCGCTGAACAAGCCGGTGCCGTTGTACGTTCGACGGTCAAGGATGAACAGGAGATGTTAAGCTTAATTGCCAGGATTTTTGAAGTGTCGGTCGAGTTAGAGCTGGATATGAACAATATGAATGATGGTGTTGCTCAGGTTTTAGCTTCTATTGAAGAACTCTCAGCTAAAGGCCAAGAGATCTTGTCTTCGGTCGAAGAATTCGGAGCGAATTAATGACTGACACGGTTGATTGGGGCTTTCCCAGTTAGAAAAGGGGAGATGGCAATGGCAAAGATTCTTATTGCTGACGACGAGACTCACATTAGAATTCTTTTAGAACAGACGTTAGAGGAACTAGAAGATGATGGGGTAGAACTGCTTATTGCGGCAAATGGTCAGGAGGCCTTGGAAAATATCGAGGAGGAACGGCCGGAATTAGTATTTCTCGATGTGATGATGCCCAAAATGAACGGGTTTGAAGTATGCAGCAAGGTTAAAAACGAACTTTGTTTGCGCGATATCTATATTATTTTATTAACGGCCAAAGGGCAGGAATTTGATAAGCAGAAAGGACTGGAGGTTGGAGCGGACCAATATATGACGAAACCCTTCAATCCGGATGAAATAGTCGGAAAAGCTAGGGGGATCTTAGGAATTTAGAGCAGAGCTTCCTGTTGTAGGTATAATTTTATACCTACAAAAACACCAAAATGCTGTAAAATCAGGGTTTATTAATGTAGGTATAATTTTTCACGGGAATCAAGGTAGTAGGTGACCGTTTTCTGAAAGGATTGGTTGAAGCTCATTACACAAAAAGAAAGCTTAAAGCCATGATGGCATAAGCGGCCAAAAGCTGAGCACCTTCCAGCCAATTAGAGCGGCCATCCAAGTTAATCATGGCGGTAATCACGGTTGCCATGATAATGACAATGAGTTCATAACCGGTAAAGATCAGGTCTAAGGGGTGACCAATAAAGTAGCCCAGAAATACCAGCAGGGGAGCGACAAAGAGGGCAATTTGAGTGCTTGAGCCGATGGCGATTTCCAGACTGATTTCCATTTTGTTCTTCAGGGCCATCATCACGCTGGTGGAATGTTCGGCCGCATTGCCGATGATCGGGATCACGATGACCCCAATAAAAAGTTCGCTGATGCCTAGGGTTTTTACTACCGGGTCAATGCCCTCCACCAGAAATTCGCTTTCCAGGACGACAAAGAGAGTAGCTACGAGCAGAATCAACAAGGCCTTGAGCTTTGACCAGCTTGGAGTTTCCGCATGTTCCTGGCTGGGACGAAAAACGTCCTTGTGGGTATGGAGCGAGAAAATTAAACTGAGCAAATAAACCAGCATCAAGACTAAAGCAACTCCCAGACTTAAGGGTTCTGCAGCGGGATTAGAATGGGTACTAAGAAAGACCGCGGGAATGATCAGTCCCGTAACAGCCATCAGCAGCATCGAAGTATGCATGCCGGCTGCCGCCTTGTTGAATTTTTGAGACTTATACTTAAATCCGCCGAGGAGCATGCTTAATCCTAACACCAGGAGAAGATTGCCAATGATGGACCCGGTTATGGAGGCTTTGACGACTTCCACCAGACCGGCCTTTAGTGCAAAAATAGTGATGATCAGTTCGGCAGCGTTGCCGAAGGCAGCATTAAGCAGGCCGCCGATTCTTGGTCCGACATAAATTGCTATTTCTTCTGTGGCTTTGCCCATCAAGCCGGCAAGGGGGATTATACTTAAACCGGCAGCGACAAATAGTAAGACAGGGGAGCAATGCGCTAATTGCAGGAAAATACTGATGGGAATTGCCAAGAGAAACAGATTAAGAAATTTCACTGATTCAACCTCCCTAACTTCTTGAAAATCTTCTGCGAATTGATGGCTGATTAATAATGCTGGGTTATATTGCTGCCAAAAAGTATACCCAGCGAATACTTTAGATTATATTCTACCGAGGTGGTTACCGGTACTTTTTTGTAGTTCGTTTTTACTGAGATATAGAACCTAAAACCCCGCATTTTTTTATACCTACAAGGAGAAACACTGTAAATACGCCTTGGGGAATTCTGAACGGAGAACCACAGATTACACAGATTAAGAACGATTAGATAGAAACACACAGACAAAGGATAAAGGGGATGGAGAATGTGGAACGGGATTCACACCTATGCCATTATTGGTGCAGCAATGGGGGTACACCGGACACTTGGACCAGGGTTTCTCGAAACGGTTTATCAGGCGGCATTAGCATAGTTTAGAGCCAAAATGTATTTATTCTGTGTTAATCTGTGTAATCTGTGGTTGATTAACTGAGTACCTGAATCGTCACAAAAATAATGATTCGCAATTCAATTTGTAGGTATAATTTTTATACCTACAAAAACACCAAAATGCCTGTAAAATCAGGGCTTATTAATGTCGGTATAATTTTTCACGGGAATCAAGGATAGAAAAATCGGTCTTGATCAAAAGAAGAGGAGTGCCGGCTATAGACTCTATCAACGACAACAAATAAATCAGGGTTAGCACTTTCCGAATGCTTCCCCTGATTTATTCATTGATTGATGTTCAACTCTAGAATCAATCTGATCACTGATTGGAGGATATTTCTCCAAGAGTTGCTTGAACTTGGTTTGTTTTTCCATTTCGAATATAGGTTATGCTCACTTTGCTGGCAACATTATATTTATAGAGTTCATGAACAAGGTCCGACGAGTTCTGAATTTGGCTATCATTTATTTTAGTGATCACATCCCCTTTCTCAATTCCAGCCTTGTCTGCCGGGCCGTTAGGTGTCACTGCTGAGATATAAGCCCCAAGGGGCAAATTGTTACTTTGAGCGTAAGCGTTGTATTGATCGTTGGTACTCACTAAAAGTGCCGGATGTTTAGCCACACCTGAAGTGATCAATTGTTGGATTGTGGGGTTGGCGTCGGAAATCGGTATAGCAAAACCCATCCCTTCAAAGCCCTGTTCCGCATATTTGGCTGAATTAATGCCGATGACTTGTCCTTGATAATCCACGAGTGGTCCACCGCTATTGCCGGGATTGATGGCCGCATCCGTTTGGATCAGGTCGAAACTTGCCTCTCCTTGAAGGTCAAGGGTGCGATTTGTGGCAGAGACGACACCTGTGGTTACCGAACGGGCAAATTCGTTTCCGCCGGGATTGCCAATAGCGACCACTGATTCACCAACTTCGAGCTTTGAAGAATCTCCCAGCTTAACGGCAGTAAGGTTTTTCGTATCTGAAATCTGCAGTACCGCAAGGTCGGTACGTGGATCGGCACCAATTACTTTGGCGACAAGATTACGTCCATCACTCAAGCTGACTGTGACTTTTTGTGCGCCATCGATAACATGATTATTAGTTACGATATAACCCTTTTGAGCATCAATAATAAAACCGGAACCGCTTCCTGCTTCTTGGAGTCCTGAATTGCCGAAAAAGCTTTGGCTCGCCTGGAAATTTGAAACACCTACAACGGCTGGACCAACGTCCTTGGCAATTTGCGCAACGGGGAAGTTGGTTGGTGTGGCAGTAAAATTTGTAACTTGGGCGAGCGACGATTTGGGCGCTTGAATTGTCGACAGCGTGCTTGCCGGATAAATATAAGGGACTGCGGCAACCGTTGTAAGTCCACCGATTACTGCGCTAATTAAACAAAGGCCGGCTGTCGCCACAAATTTTGGTTTTTTGCTGAGGGTGTGAGGCGGTTGCTGCTGAGAGGCAAAGATTGCGTTAAGTTCCGCATTTTCGTTATAGGCAATGTCAAAAGGTTCGTTTTTGTCGTTCTGAGGTAAATGGATTTCGTTTTCCATGATATATTATCTCCTGTTCTTACTTGATTTAATGTTTGGATACCTGAAAAATATTTGGCTACTCAATTAAGGATAACTAGAATATGTTAAGTTAACAGGTGCAATTTGTGAAAGTTTTTTGGAGATTTAGTTACAGCTTTGAGGACAGAGAGAAAAGGAAGACAAGCACAAAACAAGGGTGGAAGTAATAAACTTTTCCACCCTTGTTTTGTGACGAAACCGATTCTATATTAGGGAGCAGCTTAATTATTGGGGCAGGAGGATAGAACCTCTCTCAATAATGCGGCCTATTGACTCTTCCGGCTCCGGTTTCCCAAGGTAGTACCCTTGCAAGTAATCGCAATTTACATTGATCAGGTAATTTAGTTGTTCAATTGTTTGAACACCTTCGGCCACGGTTTTAATGTTGAGCTGATTGACAAGAGAAATAATTGACGCAGTTAAATTATTACTGGGATTTAAAGAATCTATTTCCTGAACAAAGGATTTGTCAATCTTCAACAGGCTGATGGGGAGCTTTCTGAGATAGCTTAAGGAGGAATATCCCGTTCCAAAATCATCCAGCGCGATTCCTATGCCAAGTTCCTTGATGTCACTTAGTTTATTGGCAATAATATCATAACTGTCAATAAAAATACTTTCAGTTACTTCCAATTCAAGGCTGGTAGGCTTAAGTCCGGAACTTTCGATTGCTTTTAGAACTATTTCCTGAAATTCACTGCGCTTTAACTGAATAGGTGAAATATTCACAGCCATAATTAAGTCACAACCGTATTGATCTTCGAACTTTTTACAAGTACATGTCGCCGTCTTTAAAACCCACTCGCCGATTTGGGTAATCAGGCCGGTTTCTTCGGCTATAGGTATAAAATCCATAGGATTCAAGAACCCAAGTTCAGGACTAATCCAGCGTATTAAGGCTTCAAAACCACGTAGGATTAGTTTGCCTAGGCCAACGGTATATTGAGGCTGATAATATATGGAAAACTCATTGTTTTTAATAGCTTTCATTAACAGTAACTCAATATTTATTTTTTGCCAGAGATCCTCTTTCATCTTAAAATCAAATAATAGGTATTTATTTTTGCCAAGCTCCTTAGCCCTATACATAGCTGTATTAGCGTTATTCATGAGCTCCTCTTCGGTATCACCATCGTCCGGATAAATTGATACCCCAATACTAGCTGTCAGATGGATCATATTTTCGTTTATCTTAAAGGGTTCGTTGAATACTGAAATCAGTCGTTCTAAAAAAGAAGACAAATTACCTTCTCGTTCAGCGTTTCCAATTAATAATGAAAATTCATCACCATTTATGCGAGCCGCCGTATCTTTTTCATCGATACACTTGAGCAGTCTTTTGGAGGTTTCAATTAAAATCTCATCGCCGATTACATGTCCCAGGGTGTCATTGACTGTTTTAAAATTGTCCAAATCGAGGAATACCACAACCAGTTTGGAATTATTATTTTGTGCTATTGTAATTGCCTTTTTCAGCCTATCCAAGAAGAGGTTTCTATTGGGCAGATCCGTTGTGTAGTCGTGATAAGCCATATGTCTTATTCTCTGCTCATTTTCGGAAAACATCTCATGCAGTGTAGTCAGCTCTCTGTTTTTGTTCTCTAAATCCCGGGCATAGATCACTCGTTCTGTTTCGTCTTGGACAACTCCTGAAATCTTCAGAGCCTGACCAGAGGAATCATATTCTATTTCTGCTACCGAATGCAGGTACCTTTCCTCGGAATTATTAGGACAGATTATCCTGAAATTAACATCGTATTTAGTCTTCCCTTTGCTAAAATCTTCTAATGCTGTAGCTATCTTAATTCTGTCGTCGTCATGAACTAATTGTAGTATTTGATCGACTGTTAGCCTATCAGGTTCCGTTTTTAAGCCATACAGCTTGAAGGCCTCTTCCGAGAGCCAGATCAGCTTGGTAGCTATGTCGATTTCCCAATTTCCGACATGAGCCAGCTCTTGAACCCGTTTTAACATTAGTTTACTCCTGTTAAGTAGTTGGGTGGTTTGATTCAGCTCCTCTGTTGGTTGTTTTAGTTCTTGTTCTCTATCCACTGGATCATTCACTCCTTCACCGGCTGTGATCAAGTTTCCCGCGTCTGATATACAATAACTTCTACAAAGAGGGGAAAATTCCTTTATTACAGGCCGGAATGCCATTTAATTTATAGCGGGATGTGATTGATAGGCGAATCAAAATGAGGCTGGGAGCAACCTGCTTCCAGCCTTGTTTTAGGTATACTGAAATATTCTTTGGTTAATGGGAAAAATTCATGAAATGCGCCGGGTCTGTATATTCGCCGTACTTATTCCTAACGATTTTCATAAATTCTTTGTTCTGGGCAACGACTTTAATCGTTCCTTTAGCCCCTTGGACAGCTTGAATTATCGCAGCCAGTTTGTCTAATAAGGAATCTGAGAGAGAGTCAATATTGCCAAAATTAATAATAACTATAAGGGGTTGAACAAACAAAAGGCCTTGAACTGCTTGGTTCAATGTAATAAAGCTCTGGTCAGTTAAAGATTTCGATAATTTAATCTGAAACATATTATTACAATTTTCGATCTGAAAAGGAACTTGGGTGGCTATTTCAATGGATTCAGCTTCAGCGAGAGGAGCGATTTCTTCTTCCTTATTACTGGGGGGAGGTTGTTTAAGACCTAATACTTTATTGACGACAGAAATTACCGTTTCAGGCGTTATAGGTTTAATGAGGTAGTGTTTAGCCCCTAATTCTATGGCCTCAAAAACCATATTCTTTTGACTGAGGGCACTGACCATGATTATTTTAGCATCAGGGTAATCCTTCATAATTAATTTAACTGCGTCAATGCCGCTTGAACCCGGCATCGTTATATCCATAGTAACCAAATCCGGCAAATGAGTGCGATAAAGTAAATGGGCTTGTCCGCCATTAATTGCTTGGGCAACTACAGTATGTCCGGCCTGGGATAAAATTGTTACTAGGTTTCTGCGCATGATCGCCGAATCATCAACTACTAATATTGTCGACATCGATATCCATCTCCTCGCAATAAATTTCTTATCCTGTTTTAAACCGGAATTTCAGCTTTTTACTCGCCATTGGCGTTAACATCCAGGGGAATGACCAGGCTGAGACTGAGATTGCCTAATTCCGTCTGCATTTTACAATTCCAGATTTGAGCTTTTAAATACTTGACCAAAACTTCATCGGAAGATATGGAAATTGGAGTATCGATAATCACAAGTTCCTCTAAGCCGGGAAATTCTTTTAAAGAATTACCTAAGATGATATTGGTTACTTCAGTTAAGACATCTTCCAGGTATTGATCCTCTTCTTCGGGTGTCAGCTCATCAATAACAAAATTACGCACAATTTCACGCAAGACCGGTTCGTCGAAACTTAAGATAAAAGTAATTTCCAACGCTCCCCGGATATTAATAATCGCCGTTACTTTATAGAGGTCTAATTGTTTAGGTTCATAAATCCTGAAACTGTCTTGGTAAGTCACGGTTAAATTGGCTTGTTCCAGAAAGAACTGGCAGGTCGTATTGATAAGCGGCTGCATTAATTCGGCAATCGATACTCCCCATACTCCATCCGTTTCCTTCGGTAAGTTAAAGGAAAATTCTGTACCTTGGTTAATTTCTGTCTGCACCGTAAGGAAACCGCCAAGTTTTGTTAACTCTTCAAATACCGCTGCTAACCCCACACCACGCCCTGACAAATCATTGACATCCTCTTTAGTCGAAAAACCGTCCGCAAAAATCAACTGTACCGCTTCAGTGTCGGTTAGTTTTTCCACTTCTTCAATCGTCTTTAGGCCGCTTTCCACGACCTTGTCACGTATAGTCGCAGCGTCTATCCCCCGTCCATCATCCTTAATTGTCAGGAGGATATGTTTTTCCGTACTTGTTAACGAAACCTGAAGCGTACCATATTCGTCCTTGTCATTGTCCAGCCGTTCATCCGGTGATTCTAAACCATGATCAACGGCATTGCGGAAAACGTGAACCAGTGATTTGGTGAAATCGCTATAGAAATCAGGATTAACTAAAATCGTTTCAGTATCCATAACGACAGGATAGATTAACTTTTCAAGTCGTTCAGCCATATTTAAGACATAATCAGGGTAAGATTTTAAGAGAGTATCAAAGGGTTTGTGGCGCAGTTTGCGGAGTTCGGGTATCAGCATTTTACACTCATTCGGGGTAAGGAGCAGGGAGATCTTCTTTTCAATTTCTACTAACTTATTTTTACTGATAATCAATTCGTCTTCTTGAGAAAAGAAATCCTCACCCAGAATATTATGTAAACCCACCATATCTTTTTCTAGCCAGGAAAAAATGAGAAACCCGGCAAAGAACTCTTTGACGTCTTCAAGAGTCTTACTGCCTAAATTCTTCTTAAGATTAAAGATCTGACTTTCCAAATCGTGGAGATTTTCGATCACGCTTATCAAGCCGAGTTGGCTGAAATTTCCTTTGAAGGTATGAATCTGGCGATAGATCTCAGCCACAATAGCTTCCAGCGGCTTGCCGCTGTTAAGAATCTCCAGCAAGCGTACCTCACAAAAGTATTGAAAATCTCGTACATTCTGAATAAAATCATTGAAGTTTACCACAACTTCAACAACCATTTTAAGCAGGTTTCTTTCTTGCTCAATTTGGCTTTCCAGAGAACGCTGGTCAGAAATATCAGTTAAGATGACCATGCAGAGCTTATCCTGGTTGTGGAGATCAATGATCTTATAATCTACACTAATTAATTTATTATTAACGACCACTTCTGAAGGTAATAACGGCAGAAATAAGTCGAGTAAGGATTCATCTTGAATGGTTAGAATTTTTGTCAATAGAGTTTCTACAAATTTTATTTGATCTTCATCTTCAGGAAATAGTAACTGCGAAAGTTTTAACCCATGAATATCCTTGGCAAAGATCCTGGTACATTCAGTACTATATTCATGATGAATCCGTAAGTCCAAGCCAAAAGAGAGGAAGCCCTGACCGGCGTTATTGAGCAAATTTCTAATAGATTGAGTTCGCAAAGCAACCGTTTCCTCGAGAACTTCATTCCAGGCTGCAATTTCATCGCGGGCTTCTTCTATTTCCAGTGTTTGAGCTTGAAGATCATGGAGGTTCCGTTCATTTTCCTTGAAGAGGTAATACTTACAACTTTCCAGATGATTAAGCCCATTGACTATGGCCACCATCATGCTTCGACAATTACCATATCCGCAAGAAGCGCAGTTTATTTCACGTTCCGCAGGAGATAACTTATGCATCAGCTGCCAGGTCTGTTCTTCTTCAGCCAGGGTTGGCTCACGTAACAATTTATTAGAGGACTTATCCGAATAAGACCTGGAGAAATCAAGATTCTCGGAAGTGAGCCAGGTGAAGAAATCTTTAAATAAGGTCATGGCCTTTTGTTCATTCAGACTATCATGTTTGGCGATTTGATTTTTTCGGCGTTCTTCAATAATTCTGGCCATTTGAAAGTGGGTACGATGATGAGTAGAAGCCGGCCCAACATTACAACCGTGTTGACAATTTAAAATGTCCACTAAGATCGGGGCTCTACCTGCTTGGATATCTTTCATAAGTTCAGGCAAATAATTAAGATAGACTTCTTGGGGACCTTCCACCCTCGGAAGGTCAGATTTCTGAACTTGGACGCCGAAACGATTAAAGGTTTCGGTAAGCCCACCGGGCTGAGAATAAACTACAGCCCGCTCTGCTTCCGGAGTATCGAAACCGGAAGGTTGCAGTTCGGAAAGATTCATACTTTGGGTGAGAAAATATTTATCCACCGATTCGAAAGTTAGACTATAATTTACGACACCTTTGGTATTCGGATCGTGAACTTCTCTTCGTTTTGCCAGACAGGGGCCGAGAAAAGCTAATTTCAAATGTTTAAATTCCGGTTGGCTTTTCAGCCAAATAGCTACGTCCAAAGCCGGCGAATGAGTAGGTGCTAAGTAGGGGATAAGTTCTGTCTGATAGATTTCAATAAAACTAACGATTGCCGGACACGGCTGGGCGATGATGGGTAATTTAGCTCCGCCTTTCAGAGCTTGAAGATAAAGGTAAGTCGTGATTTCCGCTCCAAAACTGACATCAAAGACGTTGGCAACCCCTATTTCTCGTAAGGCGGTTAAAAATTGGGGAAGTAATTCAGCGTAATTTACCGCAGCTGCCGGTGCTAAGATGATCCCGAGAGGTACACCTGAACGCAGATCCTGCAGAAATTCCGGAAAATCATCGATGACTGAACGGGCATTGTGACCTTTTTCTCGACAGGCCCGAATACATTCACCGCACCCAATACAAAGATCTGCGTTAACGGTAATCCCATCAGGCTCCACGATGTTACAGAGCTTGACAGGACATACTAGAATGCAGGCTAAACAGTGCTGACATTTTGCTTTCTCAACCTGGATTACTTCTGGCAATCCCATGAATTTCCACCCCTTTATTAAAAAATCTAGTCTATCTTAAAGATAGGAGCTAGATAGAATTAATTAGATTGTCCAATCTGAAAATAAACTGCAGCGATTCAGACACTCACATTGCTTCGGCAGGTTGTCCGCGGCATTACTTTTCTCGTCCTTGTTACATTCTACATGTTTTCGTAATTACCTTCTGTTATGGACAGAACTTAGTTCCTATGGAAAAGAGTTTAGCAGATACTCTGATAAGGCTCATCGACAAAAAGATTTGAGCTTTTGATAGTCCGGTGCCCGGCGACCATCATAATAGTCACAGGCCCGGTAATAGTTTAAGTCTTCCAACCAAAGTTTAAGGTATTCCGGTTCCTCTAGCGCTTTTCGGACAAAGGCTAGCGGATGTCTGAGGAGATCTATGAAATTACCGATGAGCAGCGAGGGGTCACGGAAGCATTCCCAGTCACATTCTTGACAAAATGGTTTCCGGGCTGACTTTTTCCATTGGAGATCCCAAAACTTCCCCAAGGATTCATTGCCTCGGTACCCGCAAGGATAGGTATTGCCGTCCCGGGCACTGATAAAGAAAAAATCAATTCCACCGTGGCAGGGGTGATTAATTGCCTGGTTATTCTGATACTGCCTGATTAAGGCATAGAGGGAAACCCTTGGCGTAAAAATCTTCATTTTGTGGCGAAAGAGAGGCAGGGTGTCAGAAAGTGCTTGGAAGATAAGAACTTTTTCTGCTGCCGTAAAGCTTACGATATCCTCCACCGAGGTTGCCGCATAGACAGCACTCAGTTCTCCGGCCTCCCGGGCGTCAATACTCATGGGATAACAAGCATTAACTATGGTAAAGCCCAATTCCTCCACAAACCCATAAAACTTTGTAAAAGCCTGTTTAAATGTTGCATAATATTTCTCCGGGTCCATTTCGGCAAGTTGGGAGGTTAGCTCCATCTTTCCGCCGGTGTTGCGGTTGATGCCCAAATTTGCGGAAGGGTAGATACCGTGGGCATGAAAAATGGGCAGGACAGCTTTAATCCCGGAGATGACACCGGGTAAGCCGCGCATTTGTTCATGAATGGACGGGTCAGAAGAATCTATGCTGATCCAGAAATTTCGAAGTTTGGTTTTGGCCATAGCTTCGGCAAGGGCAGTAATGCGTTTGCCAAAATCAGGCTTATCCGAATTCATGAACAGAAAGCCATTGGTACCGGTTCGGATGAACTCAATTCCGGCATTCCCGGCGTATGAAATCAGGGAAATTAATTCATCATAATAGAGAAAGGTTTCTCCACCGGTAAAGGACAAGGATTTTACTCCCCCGGCTGCTGCGGCATCGATGATTCGTTTGATATCATCCGCATCCAGCTTAGTGCGCTCAAACGTTTCGGTGACCCGCATACCGCACTGAGGGCATTGGGCATTACAACGATCCGTGTATTGGATGATTAGTTGCCCCGGGATTCTACCTTTGGCGAGAGTAAGGGCATTATCCAAGCGAACCAGAGGATTATTCTGTATCCACATAAGCAAGTCTCTTTTCTTCATGCTTTATAAGAGGTCTCCCTAGGATAACGCCAGGTTACCTGTACCTCTCCAAAATTACAATTCTCTAGATCACAATATATTCCTTCTGCCGGATGAAAGAATTTTCATAATTGGAAATTGGATTTACAATGGAGACATTGAAATTCTTTGCTTGGAGTGCTACAATCATAGGCATAAACCGTTGAAGGGGAAGTAAAACCGCAAGACCAGCCTCACAGAGAGTCGGGTAAGCTGGGAGCTCGACAGGTAACGGAGCGGGTAAATGGGCCCCTGAGGGTGGAGCGAAAAAGCTTAAGCTTCAGTAGCTACCAACGCAAAGCCAGCGTTATGAGGCAAAGGGTGTGTTGGCACTCTGCAGGAGAGGATGCATTTATTTTTGTGCATCAATTAAGGTGGTACCGCAGATTAACGTCTGTCCTTATCCAAGGACAGACGTCTTGTTTTTGGACCACGCTTCGTTCCGGATCATCCTGACTGAGGATGAATGGAACGTGCAGAGCCGGAACCCCGCAAATTAGTAAATTTGAGGGAGGCTATTATTCTATGAAAGATTTGAGACTGTCAGGGCTTGGTACTGAACGAAGTACAATTGAGGTTAATGGGGTAACGATCGGCGGAAAAGAAATTATTTTAATGGGTGGACCTTGTGCGGTGGAATCGAGTTTACAAATGAGTCAGTCGGCTGAAACCGTTAAAAAGGCTGGGGGTAAGATCTTGCGTGGTGGGGTTTTCAAACCGCGTACTTCGCCCTATAGTTTCCAGGGCTTAGGCAGGGAGGGGCTCAACTATCTGGTCCAAGCTGCTCAAGAACAGGAGTTACTCTGTGTCACCGAGGTCATTGATGCTCTAAGTCTGGATTTAGTCGTCGATAAGGTTGATATTATTCAAATAGGTGCCCGGAACATGCAAAATTTTGGCTTGCTGAAATTGGCAGGTAAAATTAATAAACCGGTCATCCTCAAAAGAGGATTGTCGGCGACTATAGAAGAGTGGTTGTTGGCCGCTGAATATATTTTAGCTGCCGGCAATCCTCAAGTTATCCTGTGTGAACGAGGAATTCGCACCTTTGAACCCAGCACCAGAAACACTTTGGATCTCAGTGCCGTCGGCGTAGCCAAAGAACTTTCTCACCTCCCGGTGATTGTCGATCCCAGTCATGCAGCGGGCAGAAGGGATCTGATTTCGTCTTTATCAAAGGCCGCCATTGCAGCAGGGGCAGATGGTCTTTTGATCGAGATGCACCCTAATCCGGCCGAGGCGGTTAGCGATGGGCCCCAGTCTCTGACCCCCGAACAGTTTATTCTGTTAGCAAAGGAGTTAGGGGTGGTCGCCGGATCGGTAAATAGAGTGTTCGTCAGCGGTGAGCAAGGGGATACCTTGGAATCTTTGCGCACGCAGATTGATAGGATTGATCAAGGGATCGTCGAACATCTCGTTGCCCGAATGCAAATCGTTGAAAAAATTGGGGAGCAAAAACGCTTAGACCGAGTCAAAGACACCGGTCGGGAAAAAGAAATTATTCAGCGCTTAGTTAACCTGGCCACGGAATTACAACTTTCACCTGAGTTAGTTAAACGGATTTATCCGCTGATTTTTGAGTTTGGAGTTCAATCCCAAATCAAAACTAAAGTAGCCTTGACTAAAGAATCCGAACTAGCATATTGTCCATTAGGCAGTAAATAATTCAATAGGTCCAGAAACTCAGGGGGGTCTCTAAAAACTGACCCCTATTTTTGTCAAGCCTGGGCAGAGGTTGCCCGGGCTTTTCTATTTGCGCTCTATTTAGAACCATTCAAATAATATTATTTTACAGAAAGGCCTGAAAAAAGGTTTTTCAACATATTTCGCGAATTTATCGTTAAATTAAATGATCGTCTCGAGTCTGAAATATGGTAATGAAAGTCGTAAGAGGTGAGCTTGTGTGCGTTCGCTCAAACATCAAATCCTAATCCTGCTGCTTTGTTCGCTTATTTTATTAGCGGCTGGCTTCCTCGCGGTCTTTGGCTGGTATATGAAGGACCGGGTTGTGGCGTCTGCGATAATCAAAGTGCAAACAGATCTGGCAACCTGTGGGGAAATTATTGACAAGACATATCCGGGTTCATGGTCAGTGCAAAATGGGAATCTCTATAAAGGGTCCGTAAAAATCAGTCTCAATAATGACTTAGTGGATCATTTGTCCCGGCTAACGGGGGATACTGTGACCGTATTTTTGGGAGAGACGCGGGTAGCCACCACAGTGCGCGGATCAAACGGCGAACGTGCGATTGGTACCAAGGTTTCGGATAATGTAGCTCAGACAGTGCTGCAAAATGGTCAGACTTATGTAGGAGAGGCTAATGTTGTAGGCCAGTGGTACCAAACAGGTTATATTCCATTGCGTTCCGAAAACGGCAATATTATCGGGATTTTCTATGTTGGAATTTCTCATGCTTACGAGCAGGAAATTATCTCCAGATCGTTGATCGCGATGGCTGAATTAGGATTGGTGTTAACCGTCTTAGTGGCCCTGCTCACGTGGTTTTTCCTGCAGAGGGTGATCATCTATCCTTTGCACAATATCATGTTAGGAACCCGGGACGTAGCAACGGGACACCTTACCCAGAAGATTAAAGTCTCCGGGGCCAAGGAAATCGGGGAGTTAGAGGATGCCTTTAACCAAATGGTGGAGCAGATCCAACTGCTCACAGGGGAAATTAACCGGGCGGCCGGCAGTAAAGCAGTGGATGACCGATCTGAAAGAGCATTTATGCCGACTGCAGAGCCGACTGAGAATAGTACGGCTATGACTGAGTTAGTTGTTGAACAGGCTGCCTCTACCGCGGAGAAGCTAAATCCTGATCTGAATAGTCCTTTGTGCTTTGGCGAAGAGGGCCTGCCTAAGGGTTTAAACCAAGCAACTCTCGCTCAGATTGTGCAATTTTTGCAAGCAACTCGCCGCCCTCTCTCGGCGGAGGATGTTGCGGAAGGGGTTAAGTTAACCAGGGTCACAGTACGTCGCTACCTTGAATTTTTGGAACAGAGCGGAGTCTTAAAATCCGAACAGAAGTATGGTACAGTCGGCCGACCTGTTAAACTATTTATCCTGATATAAAAAAACACTCAATAGGAACCGTAGGGGCAATTCAGGAATTACCCAAACAGGGGGGACAGGTACGTTTGTTTTACTAGGAACAATGTACCTGTCCCCCTTATTCGCCGTTAGGCGTTGCGGCACGGATGTTGCTGTATATTCCATAAGTGCCCCCTAAAGTTTAACTCTATTTCGATGTCTTGCTGCTTGCCAAGCTACTGCGTATTCTTCAAACATCTTTTGGACGGTTACCCCGATTTGGCGATAAGCTTCATCGTGCAAATTGGCCAGAGAGGTGCGAATGGACCACAGAGGACCGTCAAACCCACCGCCATTGAGAAGGATGATCGAAGATTCCTCGGCTAAGCGAAAGAGAATATCAACGGGTTCATAGTTTGCTTGTAAGTATCGGACGAATTCACCGCCATATTTTTGCTTGGCCCAGACTAATAAATCAATTTGACTGTAGTAAGCAGCGTCAAACTCATCAACTCGCAGCTCAAGTCCAAAGCCTTCGTACAATAGTTTTTGCCGTTGGTGACAAATTCCTTGGGTCAGTTTTTTGTAACGATTTTTTTCGTCAAGCAGAGCGAAGAGCGCAAAAAGACCCATTTGGACCTGCTGAGGGGTTGATAAACCTGCTGTATGATTGAGAGCGACTTGACGACTGTCCGCCACCATCCGATCAATAAAACGGATTTCATGGGGATGTAAAGTAATGGTTCCATAGCGCTTGGTCAAGGCTTCCGCTTGCTCGGGCGGCAGTTCTTGCAACAATTGATCAAAGATATTGGTTTGGTGAACGGCAATGACTCCCAGACGCCAACCCGTGGCCCCGAAATACTTGGAGAATGAGTATACTCCGAGTGTATTAAACGGCAAATCGGCCAGAAGCGAGCGAAAGTTATCCACAAATGTGCCGTACACGTCGTCGGTAATTATCATTAACTTCGGATTATGGTTCTGAATGACTTCGATCAAATGCTGCTTTGACGAGTTATTAATGGCTACTGAGGGCGGGTTACTTGGGTTCACCACAAAAAGAGCTTTGATGCCGGGATCGGTCAATTTATCAAGCTCTGAGTTGGGATATTGCCAAGTATGGTTACCTAGTTCATCGAGTTCTTGGGCATATAGTTCGATAACTTCAAATTGATAGCGAGCTAATTGAGGAATCTCGATGTAGGGGGTAAAGGTTGGTACCATCAGTGCAATTTTATCTCCCACGGAAAGTAAATTATTGGCGATTAGGGAGTCGAAGATGTAACACATGGCCGCAGTGCCGCCTTCTACAGCAAATAAGTCGTATTGGCCGGGAGGGGAAGCGTTATTACACATTTCCTGAATGAGATACTTGTGAACAACCTGTTCCAGGTGCACGAGCATGCGGCCCGGGACAGGGTAGTTATCCCCGATGATCCCATCGACGAGTTCGTGGATCCAGTGATCCGGATTAAACCCCAGATTGATGGAGCCATAATCAAGGATAGCTCTGAGGAAGTCAACCCCGGGTGCGGTGTGATGTTTTTCAAGGTAGGCCTTCAGACGGGCAGAGATGCCTTCTTGGCTAGGCATACCGGCCAGGTCGTTATCTTGCCAGACGCTGCGTGTCTCCTCTATGGCAAACTGCCCCAGAGTAAAGAACGCTTCTCGCGGTGTTGCGGCAATCCAGTTCGGGTTGCCTCTTCCAGCATTGAGCATCGACCAAATGCTTTTATCACCGCGGTTATGGGCGAGATCAATTAATTTGTTCTTAAGTTCAAAAGGGCTAAGTCTTTCGTAAGTGCGCTCCATGTCTCGGCGCAGTGCATTGTCGCTGGTAATGGTTATCATCCTCCCTGAATTTGGTGAGCTGATTGATGGCGTAAGCTTAAGTGTGGGGAGATCAACCGATTTGGGCGTAGTCATACATAAAGGATTTAAGGGTACTCTGTGCTGTACTCGCTACATTTATGCACCGGATTTAGGCCGCTCCGTCAGCAGCGTATGAAAGACCATGATTTACCACAAACTAGGCTTGGAGTTAGTGAGCTCTCTTGATTTCTGATGGTCCATATTTGCTGGGTCAGCTCATCTCTGCGCAATTTGAAACTTCTTATACGCGGATAGGAGGAATTTATTGGACTCTGCCGAATTTAAGAAAGGTTAAGATTAAAAAATGGGGAATTATTTAAGTATATTAAAAGAAAGGTTTAACGGATTAGACGAATAGACACGAAATGAAAGTAATCGAGTATGAAAGGTGTGAACTAGGAGATGTCAGTTAAGCCAGTACGTATCTACGCTGAACAGTGGAATCCGGCGGAGGAACAGATTAAAAATCTATTTCCAATTGATGACATAAAATCCGAAATCGGCAGGGATCCTGGTTTAGAGATCCTTAAAGATGATGAGATAAGACTTAAGTTTCCCGCGCAATATAACATTTCGGTACAAGCCAGAGCGCATAATCAGTCCCTGATTGAGCTTTTACATGAATATTATGAAACTTACAGATATAAGCCTGAGCTGGCAGAGTTATTAGGAATACAATTACCGCAGATCATGTGGGCGGATACTTTAGGTTATGAAGAGAAACTAATTAGTCTCCATATAACCAAGCTCAACAAGCAAGAGGTTTTCATTAACGATATTGTCTTAGTCAAGAATGAAGACTTCGATCCCTTGAGTGAGGATATTCTGGATAAGGTTCTTAATAATTTGCGCAAACTTGCCAAAGACCAAGGAGCTAAATATCTGTCAGGATATGCAGCGAATCGAAGTACGTTAGAGTTATTCAAAAGCAAAGGGTTCAAAGAGGATAAGCGTGAGGGTATGGGCAATGATTATCTTTGGGGAATAGCCGTTGTGATGGGTGAACAGTTGCCCTTCTATACAGAGTTGTGATGGCGCTTATGACAAATAAAATAACGGTCTATTCAGATTTCTTATGACCCTTTTGCATGATTGGGAAAGTCCCCCTTGACCAGTTGGCCAAGGACAGAAATTTAAGCGTAGAATGGAAAGCCTTTGAGCTTAGGCCGGAAGGTTTGGAAATTCCTCCGAAATCGGCAGAATATCTCGCCCGGGCAAAAGCGGGCCTTGAAAATTTGAGCCAAAAATACGGACTCCACATGACCTTTAATGAGCAGAGCAAACACTCCCGATTAGCCTTGGAAGGTGCTAAATTCGCGGAGGAACACGGCTTAGGCAACGAATATCACGACGCAGTTTTTGCTGCTCAGTTCCAAGAACAAAAGAACATCAATGATCCCCAGGTTTTGACTGAGCTGGCTCAGCAGATCGGACTGGATCGGGAGGAATTCCTGAAGGTCTTGGTTACTCGGAAATATGAACGAGCAGTGTCTCAGGATGTCGAAGAAGCCGAGCGCCTTGGTATTTCAAGTGTTCCCTGTTTTATCGTGGAAGGTCACAAGGCCTTTGGGGTTCAGAGTTACGAAGCTCTGGAGAAACTTCTTCAGGGACAGGGACCACTCCTGAAGCTAACCTGACGTAACCTTAAGCGATTCCGATCAAGGCGAAGATTCTGACTTTAGCGACTACCATCTTTTAACATGATGGTATATTATTAATGGGTAAAGATTGTTCCGGCGAAAGAGTAGAGGAGGTATAAACAGATGGAATTGACCGATGAACAAAAGAAATCATTACAAGGACAAGGTTACATCCCCTATAAAGATGGTACTCATTTTTCCTGTAGGGTTCTAATGCCGGCCGGCAAAATGAATGCCCAGGAAGCGCGAAAACTTACGGATGTCTGTGAAAAATACGGAAGAGGGTATTTTACCCTTACCCAAAGACTGAACGTTGAACTTCCTTGGATAAAGTATCAGGATCTCGATACTGTGACAAAGGAGCTTAAGGAAGCGGGCCTCTCGATTGGGGGCACGGGGTTAAGGGTTAGACCTGCGCATGTATGTAAAGGGAATGTCTGTAAAATGAGCTTTTTTGACACTGAAGAGGTAGCCAAACAAATTGATGAACGCTTTTATAGAGGGCTTTACGACGTAAAGCTGCCTAACAAATTCAGAATCATCGTCAGTGGATGTGGCAACGGCTGCACTAAGCCTCTCCTCGGTTGTGTAGGTCTACGAGGCAGAAAGCAAGACCAAGTAGCAATTTCTATTGGCGGAAAGTTCGGCAAGGATCACATCATCGGAAGGGAATTACCCGGACTCTATTCAATAAGTGAGGCCCTGGATATTAGTGAGAAAGCAATTACCTATTATCGAGAAAATGGTTTACAAGGGGAACGATTCGCTAAAACTGTGGAAAGAATCGGCTTTGAAACCGTGGGGAGCTTGCTCACCGGACTGGCACTCTCGGAGTTCAATAAATAAGTAATACGAAAGAGCCAAAAACTCTTCGGCTGAAGGTTCTGCTATATACCAATTCAAAATAAAACTAGGGATAGAGATTCTTGGGCTGCAAGGGTTTCCGCACCTAGTTTTGTCTATTGTTGAATGGCAGCCCTGAGCAGCGGTTGTCACCGGGCTTGGGAGCAGTCTAAGAAAATCTTTGGTTAGCATACACGAAGGGGTAGAAGATTGAGTTTAGAACAAAAAGCAGAAAATTTACTTGGTTTAATCCTCGACAGACAGCAATCGGCAAGACGCGTTCTGGTGATGACGGCTGTCGCGGCCGAGCGGGATGCGGTGTTGAGAGGGTTGCAAAGCGATCCGAGATTTGATGTCTTGGTGGCAGGTGTTGGTTCGGTAGTTGCCGCAGTTAATACAGTCAGAGCCTTGGCGGCTAACGAATACGGTTTGGTTATCAGTGCCGGTATTGCCGGAGGTTTTCCCGGCAGAGCGGAGGTAGGTTCTCTCGTGGTGGCGAACAAGATCGTCGTCGCTGACTTGGGAGCGGAGACTCCAGCCGGCTTTTGTAGTGTGGAGGAGTTGGGATTTGGTTTCACCCATATCCGGATTGATGCCGCTCTGGCAGACCGTATGGCCGGTGCATTGCTCGCAGCTAAGCTGCCGGTTATTGTTGGACCGGTGCTCACGGTATCAACTGTGACGGGTACGGCAGCGCGGGCAGCAGAACTGACTGTCAGGGTCCCAGGGGCTGCAGCCGAAGCTATGGAGGGGTATGGTGTTGGATTCGCGGCGTTAGACCGCGGTGTACCAATGCTGGAGATTCGCGCGGTCTCCAATTTGGTCGGTCCTCGTGAGCGCTCTGCCTGGCGAATTGAGGAGGCTCTAAATGTCTTGGAAGCGGCTAGCTCAGTATTGACGGAGGTATCACTATGAATATTACAATTTCACCCTGTCCCAATGACACGTTTGTTTTTCACGCCTGGGTACACGGATTAATCCCCGGCGCACCTAAGCTCAATGTAACCTACGCAGATATTGACATCACGAATAGTTTGGCAGCCGGCCCTAATGGGCCGGATGTTGTCAAGATCTCTTATGCTGCTCTGCCCTGGGTTCTGACTGACTATGCCCTGCTGCCTTGTGGGGGAGCCTTAGGTAAAGGCTGCGGTCCATTAGTGCTGACGTCAAATGGAGCAGGTGGTAACAATAATCCAGCCAAGCTTTTCGGCAGACGGGTGGCAGTTCCCAGTGAACGCTCAACAGCGTATTTGCTTTTTCGGTTATGGGTGGCCCAAAATGTGCCGGGGGGAGTGGGCGAGATTGTCGTTCTGCCGTTTCACGAGATTATGCCGGCGGTGCGGGATGGTCTGGTCGATGCCGGGCTGGTGATCCACGAGGCGCGCTTTACCTATCCGTCGTATGGATTAACTCTCTTGGCTGATTTGGGCAGTTGGTGGGAGCAAGATGCTGACCTGCCGATCCCGCTGGGAGCAATTATCGCTCGCCGGTCCTTGGATCTGGCGGCAATCACCGGCTGGATTCAAGCATCGGTCAAATACGCTTGGGCACACCCGGAGGAGTCAAAGGAGTATGTGCTGCATCACAGTCAAGAGTTGTCCGCCGAAGTAACCCAAGCACATATTAAGCTTTACGTGAACGAATTCACGGAGAATATTGGTGAGCTGGGATATAAAGCCGTGGCCTCCTTGCTAGGCAGAGCTGCGCAGGAAGGACTGGTACCTAAGCTGGATTTGGCGGCCCTGATATAAGATCAACTAAATTTCCTTTCTGAATAAGGAGGACTTCAGCGTATTTTAGAGAATAATTGGGTATAGGAAAAAGGTGGAAACATTTAGTCCGCTGCCTGAGGTTAGATATGTTCCGCAAAAGAATCCTTGGCTAATATAGTTTGGGGAATGGGAGTAAATCTGGAGGTGGAGAAATGGAGAATTATTATGTTGACGGCATAAATGCAGTCTATATAATATGCATGAGTCTGGGGATCTTGCTTAGTCTCATGGCCTTAATCTCTGGAAGCGGGCATGGGGCAGCGCATGCGCCTCATGGATCATTTTCACATTCGACGGCACATATTGGCCACCACGGCTCAGTTTCCCGGGAGGGCTCCACGAATAATAATGTGCCGCTCTTAAACATTAATGCCCTATTTGCTTTTTTCATTGGGTTTGGAGCAGCCGGGTTAATCGCTTACGGGATTCTCAAAGTCGCCATTCTATCCTTGCTGCCTGCCGTGGCCATCGGCTGTTTATTTTGGTATCTGGTACGCCAACTACTGGCGAGCATGCTCAAAGGACAGTCGGAATTTCTCACCACTTCTTTAGACGACATAATAGGCGTAACCGGTACGATCAGTTCAATAAGCTCAGACCAAAGAGTAGGGGAGGTGATTTACACCTTTGAAGGGGGGACAAGGGCAATACCTGCCAGGCACAAACAGACCGGGGAAGTACAAAAAGGCGAAACCGTTGTCATAGTTGGTATCGTTGACGGTGTGGCGATGATCGTCAAGAACAGTGAATTTAATCGGGAATTCTAGTTGGGAAGTTCAATCTTTAATATTGAAAGAGGGCCGAGAGCAACATGGATCTAATACTGATTATCACCATTATTGTTTTGGCGGTTTTAGGGTTCTTGTTAGTAGTAACAGTTCTGGCGAGGATGTTTCAGAAGGTAGGACCGGACGAGGCTTTAGTGGTCTTTGGTATGGGTGGCAGTAATGTGATTACCGGTGGCGGGAGAGTTGTCTGGCCGCTCGTGCAGACGTCCAAACGACTATCCTTAGCCTTAATGTCCTTTGATATCGCGCCACAAAACGATTTGTATACGAACCAAGGGGTTGCCGTGACGGTGGAAGCTGTTTCGCAGATCAAAGTACGGGATGATTCCGACAGCATTAAGACAGCCTCAATTCAGTTTCTAAATAAAGATGCGGAAGAGCGCGAGGCGATGATCAAACAGGTCATGGAAGGCCACTTGCGTGGGATTGTTGGGACGTTAACCGTCGAGGAAATCGTTAAGGACCCGGAGATGGTTCAATCGCGCATGCTGGCAACCTGCCAATTAGATCTTTCTAAAATGGGACTAGAAGTTAGATCCTTCACGATTAAAAATGTCAAAGATGCCAACGGTTATATTGAAAATATGGGTAAACCTGAGATCGCCCGGGTACTCAAAGAGGCTCAAATAGCCCAGGCACTCGCCGAAAAAGAAACAGAAACCACCAAGGCAGCAGCCAACAGGGATGCTGCAATTGCCAAAACAAACGCCGAGCAGGAAAGAGTGACGGCAGAGACCGCGTCTCAATCACAACAAGCCGAGAACGTTAAAGATTTAAATCTTAAAAAAGCGAAATATGACACAGAAGTTGAAACGGCAAGAGCAGACAAGGAAAATGCCTATAATCTGCGGACCGCTGAATTAAAACAAAACCTTACCGAACAGGAATGGAAGATCGCAGAAATTGAGCGCCAAGGCCAGGTTCACGTTGCCAATGCTGAAATAGAACGTAAGCAAAAAGAACTTGAGGCTAGCATAATCAAGCCGGCCGAAGCTCAAGCCAGAGCCATAAAAATCGAGAATCAAGCCAAAGCTGAAGCTAATGCCACGGTGACAAAACTGGAAAACCAAGCTAAAGCAGAAGCGAACGCCCTGACAATTAAACTGGAGAACGAAGCGAAAGCTGAAGCAACCAGGGCAGTCGGCAACTCCGAAGCGGAAATCATCCGGGCCAAAGGTAAGGCTGAAGCAGATACTATTTTAGCCAAAGCTCAAGCCTTTAGTAACTACTCTCAGGCAGCTATTTTGGATAAACTCCTTTCCGGCATCCCCGAGTTGGCGAAGGCCGTTACCGCTCCTCTTCAAAACGTGGACAAAATCACAGTCATTTCCACAGGCGGCGATAATTCAGGTATACAAAAAGTAACCCGTGATGTCACGGACATGATGGCCCAAATGCCGGAAGTCATCGAACAACTTACGGGCGTGAACATTGGTAAGCTGATTAACTCCTTGAAAGTACCCATTAGTAATGGAAATATTGAAGTTACTCCTGGCCCGGCAAAAGACCCGGCAAGTAATCCGGATGAGGGTGAGTAATTATTTGCTGTTTTCAAGAGGGACGTCAGCATAATCTCGATAAAACAAGGCCGAAAGCTCAAGTGCTTCCGGCCTTGTTTATCCCAGTTCGAGGCATAGCCTGTGTAAAGCTGGAATGCTTTTAAAGTGAAGGGATTTCTGGGATTTCAGCGAATAGTGAAACCAGAGAAGAAAAATTATAGTACGATGGAGGAGAAACAAGTTGATAAAGAATTTGTATCTCATAAGACATGGCGAAGCGGAACATTTACTGGGTGAGGGGCTAACCGGAGGTTGGACAGACTCGAACTTAACCGAAAAGGGAAAAGGGCAAGCTCAGGTGACAGGAGAAAGAATTTTGGACTTATTGGGAAGTAGCAGCGTTATATTTTACTGCAGCGATCTGTCCAGAGCAAAAGAGAGTGCGGAGATTATTGGGGGCTATCTCGCTAAAAGTCCTTTGCCTGTCAAGGAATTAAGGGAACAAAATAATGGCGACGCCGCAAATCTCAGTACAGATGCAGCTCGAAAAATATCTTTGGCTAGGTCAGAACCCCTGATGGATTGGGTGCATTATCCGAATGCCGAAAGTTGGAGAAGTTTTAATAAGCGGGTATTTGAGTTCATGAAGGCAATTGAACAAGAGTCTACAGAAACCGTGCTGATAGTATCGCACCGAAGAACAATTATGGCGATAATTCATTGGTGGTTGGAATTTTCTGAAGATTACATAAAAAAAGTTTCCTTTGATATAGACCCCTGCAGTATTACAGTGCTAAGGATTAACAAATGGGGGGAAAAAACAATCACTAAGCTGAATGATACTGCTCATGTGATGGCTAGCAAATTATAATTAGGCTTTTACTTAAAGAATCAAGGTTTTGCTGATGTTCATATGATTAGCAACGATTGAATTGAGTCTGAACGTCACTTAGCAATCGGATAATCAGTGACAACCCATTAATCTCCTTTAATCGCTTTATACCGTCGCATTCAGGCACAAACTGACTTGCGCTAATGTCGAATTCGGCAATTTTTCAATAGACAATTACAGAATAGTTGGTTAAAATGGATACTGGAGTAATCTGTGAGCTGTTTCACAGGTTTGTAGTAAGGCAGAATGGGTAGTTTGAAGGGGTTCTAACCCAGATTATGAGGATGGAAGGATGGTTGAATGAAGCATCAGTGATTGGATTTATTTGCTATCCTTTTTGTGGTAGCTTTTTTTGTACTATCAGTTCGAAAGTACCTGCCCGGAGGGCCTCTGGGATTTTTCGAAGCAGCAGTCGAAGAAAGGTTGGTTAATAGTGATCTGGAATATAGAGCAAGAATGCATGAGTCGCTGCCGATTGGAGGAACTGCAACTGGCAGAATAGTTTAGACCCATTTATCGACTCAATAGTTGATTGATTATAGAGGATCTTAGAAGAGGGGGATTTGGTGATGTCGATAAGTTCGCTTTTATTAACGTTAATCCCGATTGCCGTGATAATCTGGATGCTCGTTGTCTGGAAAAAGCCGGCAGATATAAGTGGCGTAGTAGGCTGGATTGCAGTTTCTGTTGTTGCCTATTTATTTTTTCAAACAGGTATTGAAGTGATCGTCAGGTCCACCATAGCCGGGTGGGTAAAGTCTTTTGCTGTTTCTTTAGTAGTCGCCACGTCTTTATTGCAGATGGCCTATATGGAGAAGACGGGTGCTCTTAAGAGAGTTATTATTCTAATTAAAACAATTGCCAGCGATAACAAGGCCGTTCAAATTATGCTGATCAATATTGGCTTCGGTACGCTGATGGTTTCGGTTGGAGCAACCCCGGTCTCCTTACTGCCGCCCATCTTGGTGGCCCTGGGTTATTCGACCTACGTTTCCATCGCTCTTCCCTGTATTGGGTATGACGCTTTATGCACTTATGCTTTATTGGGAGCGCCTGTCGTTGTGTTTGTCGACATGGCCAATTCATTTTTAGGTAAAGGTCATGAAATTAGTTTATCTCAGGCGGGCAGCGTGTTTTTTATGTTCCTGCCGGTCGTTTCTACATTAATCGGCTTTTGTATGCTCTGGATTGTCGGACAGTGGCAGGGAATTAAAGACGGTTGGCTCCCTTGTGTGATTACAGGAGCGGTCATAACTCTCGTCTCATATTATACAAACAAAGTAGATAGACTCGTGGTTCTGACCGGTATAATGTGTGGTGCCGCGGTTATTGTTGCCATGGTGCTTTATCTGATCGTTACAGGGAAAAAGGTTATCGATAAGAGCAAGCTGACGGATGAGGAACGGGAGTATGAGAAAAAGTATTCTCTTTGGAAAGCCTTGACACCCTGGGTTCTGTTGGTTGTCCTAATTCTGGCTCTCAATATTCCGACGGATATGTTTAATTATCTTTACCGAAAGGTTACCTTGCCAATCTTCGGTCTTTCGGCTGACGGCAGTCCGATCATGACCAGAGCTTTATGGAATGCTTATACCTGGATCTTGGTCAGTACTATCCTTTCAATGGTCTTTATCAAACCGACGTCTTCCCAATTGAAAGGAACGTTTGAGTTGTGGTGGAAGAGAGCTCCCAGACCGGTTTTTGCGGTGGCTATTTTCTTTAGTATCGGAGAGATTATGAATATGTCCGGCTATAATATTGCTGCCAAAAAGTTTGTTGCAGCAAGCATGGTCCAGGTTCTGGCTAATTTCTCATCCCAGGTCTTCAGTAATGCCTATGGTTCAGTGGTTGCATTCATAGGTTTGTTGGGAGGCTTTATAACGGGCAGTGAGGCTTCGACAATAGCCATGTTTTCAATGTATACCATGAAAACAGCCAGTTTGCTGCATATGGGATTACAGGGAACGCTTATCGTAACGGCAGGCTTGGCCTTTGGCGGAGGTCTGGCAAGTGTTATCTCTCCGGCAAAGCTGCAGAACGCTGCAGCAGCAATCGATAAGATGGGTGAAGAAACTAAGGTAATCAGAATTGCCTTTATATTTTCACTGCTATTAACAGTAGTTACTTCCATTTTGGTCGGAGTATTATTGAGTATTTACGCTGTTTAGTATTCGAAGGCGGGTCTTGGCAGGTTGTTCTTAGCACTTCAAGATTCTATGACTAATTCGTAAATACGATGGATTGTTATTCTATAAAACCTAGAAGACAAAGGGGGACGGTTCTCTTGTTTGACGATTTTGTAAAACAAGAGAACCGTCCCCCTTTGTCTCTCACCTTTATCTTCCTCTTTGCATGTGCAAAAAAACGTCCCTAATTGCGAGGCACCGCCTTCGTGATGGTTTGAAGCCAGCCATGTTTTCGTTAATATAGCTATCGGTACGAAATAACTAAATAAACTATTCGGAGATGGAAAATCATGGAGCACAATGAAGTCTTAAAGCGTATGCTGTACTAAAGAAGGAAAGGGGGGTCTAAGATGGCATTTGGAACTGGCGTACCAGGTGGGTATGGATTTGGTGCTGGCATTGCGATCGTTGTTGTAATCATTTTGCTTCTCATTGCAATGGGCATCGTATTTTAACCAATAATTTCTTCTATATCAGAAACCTAAATTGAAGGGGGTATAACAATATGTACGGATACGGATGTGGCGCTCCTCCTGTCGGAACAGGTATGGGTGCAGGGATTATTGCTATTGCAATCTTAATCTTGATTGCTTTAGGAGTCATATTTTAAGTTATCATCTTGGCGAGTGGGCTTCCTTAGAGGGGGCCCATTCTTTTCTTTCGGTACAGGCCAAAAAACCTTATAATAAATGTGAACTAGAAGAGTTCCTGAAACTGGGGTGGAACAGGTCGGAAGCGAAGGAGGCATTAAATGATTATTAGGTCTTATAGTTCTTTAAGTGAGAAGGTTCTTAATGAAATTCTTACCCTTGAAAAGGTGGGCAAAGAACAGGATAAACTTAAAGGAAGTGTATTTTTAGATACGTCTTCCAACTTTGATCAGCAGATACATAGTGTCTTTCTCTTATATGAAGATCGTCAGCTGATAAGTATCTTATCCATGCTCATTCCGACACAACAGGAAGCAGAAATTTCAGCCTATACTTTGCCGGATTATAGGCGCAATGGATACTTTAAGGCATTATTAGCTAAAGCAATTGAAGAACTAAGAAGATTTAACATTCGCAAGTTCTTGTTGGTGTGCGAAAGACAATCAATTTCCGGTCAAGAGGTAATGGTTGCCCTCAAGGCTGAGTATGAGCATGCCGAGTATTCTTTGAGACTTAATAAGACTAAATATGCAGCTAAGAACGCCTATCGTCTATCGTTGATCCGGCCCCGTTTTGAGGACCTTGATAAGGTAATTGATGCCAGCATGAAGACTTTCGCTGACAGCTATGATGAGGCTAAAAGTCTGGTTGAGAATTGCTTTGAATCAGAAAGCAGGGAGCAGTACTTAGCGGTTTTGAATAATGAAATTATTGGTTTAGGTTCAGTCAACCGGCAGAGTGACGCAGCGTCTATATTTGGGTTTGGAATAGTACCTGAATATAGAGGTAAGGGATATGGAGAAGAATTATTACATTTGATGATAGATCATTTATGGCGCATGGGAATAACCGACATAATGCTCGATGTCAGCAGCGAAAATATACAGGCGCTAAAACTATATAAGAAATCCGGTTTTCAAACAGAAGGAGTCTATGAGTATTATAGAAAAAAGTGAGTGAGGTGATGACGAATATTTCAGGCCGATATTAATTGGGTGGAGAAATAGAGATCGATTGAGGTGCAAGGTGATTTTGAAAAATAATAAGCAGATTAGAATGAGGAACTCGGATCACTCAGAATTGATGATTGTTCCAGGGCGCGTGGCAGATCCGCACACAGGCAGGATACTGTCGCGTACTGCTCTCTATATTCAAAACGGACGGATAACTCGTATTCAAACAGATTTTCAGGCTGCTCAATTTCCTTCCGGGTTGGAAGTTGTAGATCTCCCGGAATTAACGATCCTGCCGGCGCTCATTGATTGCCATGTGCATCTGGCTTTAGATGGGGTGGATTTTGCTGCAGCGCTGGGACGTTGGTCCGATGATAAAGCTTGGTTGGGACAGGTTGAATCGGCCTTAAAGCATAGTTTGGACTGTGGATTAGCCACAATTCGTGACGGCGGAGATAACGGCAAGGTGGGATTATTCACCAAAAGACTAATAGAGAAAGGGGAATTAGAGGGGCCACGAATTATGGCCTGTGGGCAAGGTGTCGGCAAAGCGGGAAAGTATGGGTCTTTTCTCGGACCGGGCATATCGGATATCAGAGAAGCCTGTCAGTTAATAGAGGATTTAAAGAGGCAAGGGGTTGACTGGGTAAAAATACTAGTCTCCGGTATTGTAAGTTTTAAGGATTATGGAAAAGTAGGCGCTGTTCAATTTACCCAAAGAGAATTAACCGGCATTATCGCTTATGCTCATGACTTGGGATTGCCGGTAATGGCTCACGCCAGCTCGGAGGAAGCGGTGAGCTTAGGGATACAGGCCGGAGTGGATACGATAGAACACGGTTATTTTGTTTCGGCACAGAGCCTGGCCGCTATGGCGGAAAAGGGAATTCCCTGGGTGCCCACGGTTGTACCGGTTGCCAATCAGTTGCAGTCCAATTCCCCTCTGAATCATTCGCTGGAGTCCCAAGAGATCATTAAGCGAACTTATGAACTCCAGCTCAAGAAAATCAAAGAAGCACAAGCTTTGGGAGTCTTGCTGGGAATCGGGACGGATGCCGGGGCAGGCGGGGTAGTGCATGGATATGATTATTTCCGGGAGTTGGAGCTATTTGCTCAAGCCGGTCTTTCCGCTGGCGAAGTTCTCCAGGCAGCAACCGCTACGGCAGCCCGAATATGTGGTTTGCAAGATGACCAGGGGAGTATCGAGGTTGGAAAAAAAGCTTTACTGATAGGGGTTAAAGGGAATCCCTTTCAAGACTTAAGTGTGTTGAGAAATATTGAATTTCTGTTGTATTAAGATTTGAGAAACCTGTATTATGATTTGAGAAATGAACGAGGAGAAAAAGAGTGACGATATCTATGAACAAGGTTATAGCTGCTAAGTTTTGTGAATATAATTTAGAATATTTTGATTTTTTGTAGTTACAAGTTTGAACACAAGTAGTATACTAAGCTAAATACTGGAATAAGAGTCAATCTGTTTTGAACTAAATAAACTTAAAAGAAGGGTAAAGCTATGTTAAATGATAAAAAGAAGCCGATTATTTTAGCGGACCAGGTTCAGACATCCCTCACTGACCTGGATCCCCTCACCCAGAAAGTTTTTTTGTCTCTTAATCCGCCCAGCCCATTAGATAACCGAGCAGATGTCGATCAAGTGCGTCATGCCTTGGAACGCAGCCATGGCGCAGTCAACGTTCCGCTATCTCTTATGCCGAGGGTGCCGGTCATCTGTCGCAAGGCTGATTGGCAGGTGACAGCTACCCTGGCGGATACAGGTCAGGGCTGGAAATTAATCGATCTGGAAGCCGGTGATACGACGAAGCAGCAATTTGGACTGGCCATTGATATTGGTACGACGACAGTGGTGGCCTATCTTATTGATCTGGGTGAGGGCACAGTGCTTAGACACGCAGCTGACTATAACGCCCAAATCAGTTTGGGTGAGGATATTCTCAACCGCATTCGTCATGCTGCCGAGCCCGGTGGTTTAGACCGTCTGCAAAAAGCAGTAGTAGATACCATAAACCGTTTGATTAGGATTCTTTTTCCGGAGCCGATGGAGACAGGAAAAATTTCTGCTATAGCAATCGGGGCTAATACAACCATGATCCATCTTTTGTTGGGTCTGAACCCCGCGTCTATTTGTCGTGATCCTTACACTCCGATCGTTAACAACCCGGGCTTGATTCCGGCAGGAGAAATAGGACTCGACATCAATCCCTTGGCTCCGGTTTATTGCCTGCCGAGCATTGGGAGTTACCTGGGCGGAGATGTCATCGGAGGGGTCCTGGTCAGCGGCATGCACAAACAGCCGGATGTCTCTCTATTTGTGGACATCGGCACTAACGGAGAGATCGTAATGGGCAACGAAGAATGGCTTGTCGCTTGTGCCGGAGCAGCCGGTCCGGCTCTGGAAGGCGGTGTCACGTCCTATGGCATGCGAGCGGAATCCGGAGCGGTGGATCGCGTTTCTATAGACCCGGCGACGGGCAAGGTGAACTATACAACAATTGACAACGCCCCGGCCCGTGGCATCTGCGGCTCTGGTTTGGTGGACACTTTGGCCGAACTTTTCCTCAATGGCATCATTAACCGGACTGCTCGTTTTCAGTCCGGGCGGGACTCATTTGTTGTAGTCCCGGCCGCAGAATCGGCCACGGGAGAAGACATTGTCATAACCCAAGTAGACATAACGAACTTTGTAGCCACCAAAGCTGCAGTCAATGCGGCGACCGATTTCCTGATGGAAAACGTAGGCTGTGCCTGGCAGGAAATGAGCAAGTTTTATGCTGCGGGGGCATTTGGTCAATATTTGCCGATCGAGTCGGCCATAACGATTGGTCTATATCCTGACCTTCCGCGCTCTTCGATCGTTCGCTTGGGCAATAGCTCCGGGGAGGCTGCCCGCCAAGTACTCCTATCCCGCGCCAAGCGTCTGGAAGCAGAGGCTATTGCCGCCAAGGTCACCTATTTTGAGCTGAATGCCAATAATGCTTTTATGGAGAAATTCAGTGGCAGTAAATTTTTGCCGCATACAGACCTTGACCGTTACCCCAGCGTTAAAGAGCGCCTGCAAAGCCGAAAAGGACCTTTAGAAGTTTAGCCACTGCGGCACCCCTTTTAGTTAGCAATAAAGGGGGTGCCTTTTTTAATTTAATCCTTGATTCCCGTGAAAAATTATATCTACATTAAATCGCTTGTAACTCAATTGATGATTGCCAAAGTTGTCCGGTGTACCTCCATTGCTGCACCAATAATGGCATAGGTCTGTGAATCCCGTTCCACATTCTCCATCCCCTTTATCCTTTGTCTGTGTGTTTCTATCTAATCGTTCTTAATCTGTGTAATCTGTGTAATCTGTGGTTCCCCGTTCAGAATTCCCCAAGGCGTATTTACAGTGTTTCTCCTTGTAGGTATAAAAAAATGTGGGATTTTAGGTTTAATCAGAAAGTATAAGTTTGTAGGGGCAATTCATGAATTGCCCCTACGTATTCATTAGCAGGAATTTGTAATGAGGGCAATTTCTTGTTTGCATTTTCTTTGTTCCAACCCCCGTCGACCCAAGCCCAGAGGAAGTTGCTTAGCTAAGTGAAGCACTTTAGCGGAATTGCGTCAATGAGTGCAGACGCTAAGGCGTTAAGAAACTCAAGGGGACTTGTCCATGGATGGACTGATGCCGCGATGCCTGTACATATTGGAATTGGAATAAATCAAAGCATAGGGAGCGTCAACAAAATGACACATGTACCATATAGTTGACATTATTTTAAAGTCAAGGCTGAAGCGGATTATGAGTCCAAACGTCGAAAAATGTAGACATAAGTATACAGTGGGAGAATTGGAGCTTTTGAGGGACTCATAAGTCTAAATGAATAAATTCGCAGTACAAGTGAGGAGAAAAGATTTAGAATACAAAAAGTTTTGGATTGGCATGAAAATTGCAAGATAATTCTATAGATTCAATAGATTCAGAATCTACAATTTCAGCGGTCTGAAATCTGTTGAATTGTAAATCATTGTGTCTGCCAAACACAGGGGTTTGGCAAGAGAAATTTTTGGACGGAGGGAGAATGAGGGTTAAGTAATTAGTGCGGATTTATAATTATAATTATTACAGGTCAACTTTATCGATTAAGGGGGATAATATTTAAGTGAGTACACAAGAAGTAAAAATAACTTATAGTGGTGCAGATCCTACAGCGTTTGGGGTTTTAGGTTTGGCATTGGTGTGTTTCGTAGCTTCGTCTGCTAAGTTAGGCTTTACTAATGCCAAAGCAACCGCTTTGATTGTCGTCTGGGCAGCATTATTGGGCGGCTTAGTTCAAATTATGGCTGCAAGCATTGACTTTAAAAAGGGGAATATTTTTGGCGGCACAGTGCTGGGGGCTTTCGGCTTTTTTTGGGTAGGTATGGCTTTTTCGATGGGAGTTATGAACGGCATGTTTGGACCGGGTATGCAGGCTGCGGTTGATCCTAAAATGCTGGGAGTAGTATATGTCGGGTACCTATTCTTCTCTCTCTTTATAACTGTTGCTTCTTTTGAAGTGAATCTGCCTTTTATTATAATGATGGTTCTTATTGATGTTCTGCTATTCTCTCTTGCTGCCGTAGCCTTTAAAATAGGTTCTGCCGCTATGTTTACAGAACTGGCGGGATGGTCTGAATTGATTATTTCCCTGGTTGGGTTCTATGCTTCAGGGGCAATATTTTTCAAGAACTTTTACGGTCGGGAAGTATTACCGTTGGGCAAACCATGGAATATCATCAAAAAAGCTGCTCCGCCACAACCTCAGAAGCTTGGCGCATAACATAAGACGATTTTCAGGAAATCTAAGTAGAAGCTCAAGCATTGCTTGAGCTTCTACTTATTCCGGTCAGAAAGTGCAAGTCGGGTGGGGGCTCTGTGTTGGATCCCTAGAGCGTTTCACTGACCAGGGCAGACCAGTTTTTGCCTTTATAGGCGTTATAGCCACGTGTATGGGCATAACCGTAAATTTTAGTGCCCAAGGTATCTTTTTCAAAGATATAGCCATAGGTTTCGCCTTTCATCGCCAGTTGAGCGGCCTCAAGGTGCTTCAGATTGTCGGATAGGATCCCTTTGCGGGTTCGGCTGGCAATGACGTAGCCCTCGTTGTTGATAATGAAGATGTCTCCATTTTTACCAATGCGAGCTGATTCAATAATGTCATAGATAAAGGTCCAATTGAACCTTGTGGAAAAATACCCCAATATATGTCCTTCGTCGTTACGGATCGGACACGTGTAAGCCACGGTAGGTAATCTATCAAGACTTGAAAGATAAAGATCACTTACAGATATGGCGTTCGCGGACTTGGCCTCTTTAAACCAGACCCTATCGGCCATGTTTTGTCCGATAAATTCGTGATGAACGCCTGCGGCAACGATTGTGCCTTCAGTATCCAGCACATAAAGGTCAAGATAGACTTCATAAATATCAACAAGTTTTTTCAAGAGAGTGTTAGCTATAGAAAAACGGTCGGGATCAGTAGTGTTGAGGCAGTTCTTCACTTTATCAAAGCCGGCCCAAGCTTGGGCATCACAATTTCGTTCGAAGAGATTCCGGTCAACCTTATCGATTGTGTCAAAGGCCACATCGGCAGTACGTACGGCCATTATTTCATTTGCTTTGCTCTGGATGTTTTCGATAATTTTGGTACTTTCTTTAGTGGAAGTTAAACTGCGGGTGGCAAGCTTTTTTATTTCATCCGCTACCACGCTAAATCCCCGACCGGCTTCGCCTGCTCTTGCCGCTTCGATTGCAGAATTTAGAGACAAAAGGTTGGTATGTTGAGCAATCTGGCGGATGGAATCGATAACCTGCCCCATTTCTTGATTGGCGTTTTTAAGTTCGCTAAGTAAAACGGATGAATCAATAATTAGTTTATCGTTTGACATGTAAATACCACCTTTTATAAACCTAGATAAGCCTACCCAAAATCAGGCAGGCTTCAGTGCCAACTCTACATGAAAGTATATAAACAGATATAGGAATTTGCAAGTTATTTTTTTGTTAAATAACTTGTGAAGACGCAACTGGAAATTTAAGCTTAAGACAGGTATTCTGCATAAGGTACAGCAAAGGATAAATTGCTAAAGGTAAGCACTTCGTTGAATTCAAGAAAGTTATAGTTGCTTTTTTGAGCATTTTCCATGAGTTCTGAGATTGGAGTTGTAGACAGGATAACATCCTTAGGTTGGAGTAATTGCTGAATAAGGTCAAAATGCTGGGGGTTGAAGCGGATTGCAATGTGGAGTTCATTCTCCCAGGTTACTTGGAGGACATAAGCGTCTTTTTGCTCGGTAGTAAACCAATGGTATGTAAATCTTGACAGACCGGACTGATTGACAGCTTTGACTTGCTCGTTAAACTCTTTGATGTAGAGTATCAGCACCTCGCGGCCATTTTCAAGCTTGCCAAAGGCCGCCTGTTCAGGTGAATATGCCTGGGTAAACATTTAAAACTCCTCCCTCAAAATAGGTCCATCCGGATGGGCACTGAAAAATGATAGTTTACGCTTAATTATAGCCTACTTGTTTTACAGATGAAAGCAGCAGGTGCCGATAGTAGGCTAGGGCTACTCTGAATTATCCCGAGAAATTGGGCAAATGTGGAGCTATGAGATTATTTTGGTCACTTGAAGGAAAAACGGTTTTAAAAATTGAATTGTAATTGTGGAGGTGAGCAAGATGTATTGTAAACCGTTGTTTGAAAATGATGTTCCCGCTGCATTTCGATCTTGAATTAGATTGAGGTGCGGGGGGAAATAAATGACCAAAAACCAGCTCGGTTCAATTTACCTGGCAACAGCTGCAACAATTTGGGGCGGCATGTATGTCGTTAGTAAGGTTGTGCTTACAGTTATCGCGCCACTTGAGTTAGTCTGGCTCCGTTATATAGTAGCACTTATTACACTTGGTGCGCTTGGCTTTGCCACTCGTCAATCCTGGCGCATTCATAGGCGGGACTTTCCTCAGATCTTAGCGATTGGTGTGATTGGATATGATCTGTCAATCTGGACTCAGTTTGTTGGAACGAAGCTCTCTTCTGCTCAAATGGGGGCGATGATTACCGCGGCTACACCGGCATTCATGGTTATATTTGCTCGGCTTATCCTGAAGGAAAAGATCACTTTTCGCAAGGGGTTGTCTACTTCTATAGCTATGATTGGCGTAATATGCATAGTTGGAGTCGGTAATATAGGAACAGCGAATCAGCTGGGCGGTATAGTCTTAGGAATAGCGGCTCTGTCTTGGGCCTTAATGTCTGTGCTTGTCAAGCGAATTCCCCAAGGTTATTCTCAACTGGTCGTTACGACTTACGCAATTTTCGTAGCCACAATATTAATAACTCCGTCTGTCTTTTCTCAAATTGACCAAGTTCAGCTCCGGGCTCTCTTGGAACCGGCTATCTGGAGTGGAATCTTGTATCTGGGCATCGTAGCTACTGCGGCGGCTTTCTTTCTTTGGAACAAAGGATTGCGCATGGTCAATGCGGCCAGAGGAGGTCTGTTCTTTTTCTTTCAGCCTCTGGCCGGAACCTTATTGGCCTGGCTGTTCCTGGGAGAACGGGTTGGGATCACTTTCTGGATTGGGGCGATATTAATCCTCGGCGGAGTGTTTTTGGTAGTCCAAGAACCCTAGTGATTAACTGAAAGAACAAACCTTGGATATTCGGAAATTGACTTATTGGCTGAAGTTTTAAACTGCAAATAGGTTTCAGCTGAACTTATCGAGAGGCTTAGCGCCACTTAGCTCTCTTTAATAAGGGAAGATAAGTGGCGGCTAGTCAGCAGATAAATTTGAATGGAAGGAAGATGATACGATGGACAATCCTTGTGGAACGACCAAGGCCAACGTCTTTGAGCACACTGAGGTTAACGGGATCCCTATATATTTCGGTTCCGGGGTTAATCCTGTTAATTCCCCAGCTCAGTTCTTTGTAGCCTGGGGCAAGGACTCTTTGACCGGTGGTTTGATACATACCTTTAACAGTGAGTCTTCGGAAAAGGGGTTTCGCTGGTTTATAGATGAAGATGAGGCTGAGGCCGAATATGCCAAGATAAAGCAAGTTTTGGCAGACTGCAAATAAATAAGTTAAGTGGCATCCACGGCATTAGTCTGTACCTCGGATGCCCAAGTTTGCTTTAAAAATTTCAGATGATTCTGAATCTTTTGAGGGACCTTAAGTTTTGTGAAATAAGGGGGTTATTAAGATCAATTTAATCTTAAAACCTTGTCAAACCAAAGGTTTTGCCCAAGGAACTTCCAGTTCTCGGGATTTATTTGATGCGCAAGGGATATTGTTACTTGCCAAAGGAGAAATTTTTACTCCGCGTATCCAGGAATTATTACAGGCCCATTGTGTTTATATTTTACAATATGAATTAGATAAAGCAATTCCTCCTAGATGCTTTTCCCAGGAACGGTATCAAAATGTCTTAGCTTCAATGCAAGAAATTTATCAGGGGGCCAATTTAGTGACTGAAGAAAAACTTATGACAACTATCGATGTTGTTGATAGCATAATAGACGAACTAACTAAAAATCCACGCACTTATTTTGATTTGAATCAATTTCGCAATTTTGATAATTATACTTATGTTCATTCAGTTAATGTCTGTTTGTTAGCTACCTTGATAGCCATGGAAATGGGGTATCATGATCAACAACTAAGAGAATTGACTTTAGGAGCACTATTGCATGATCTGGGTAAAATGACAATTCCCTCTGAAATACTTAATAAACCGGCGGGCCTAACGGCCCAGGAATTTGAGATTCTAAAGCAGCATCCCAGGCGCGGGGTAGAGTTACTTAGGGAAGTTAAGGTCTCTCCGGAGGTTTTGGCTGGGATTTGTCAGCACCACGAACGTTGGAACGGCCAAGGTTATCCTGATCACTTAAGATCGGATGCTATTCATCCCAATGCCCAGGTGATTGCAGTGGCCGATGTGTTTGATGCTATTACAGCCGATCGGCCGTATCATGATGGTATGCCGCCCTACCATGCTTTAGAGTTGGTTGTGGCGGGATTTGGCAACGATTTTGCGCCTGCTGCTGTTTTGGCTTTGCGCAATTCTTTGGTTATCTATCCGGAGAATTCAAAAGTCAAATTAAATACCGGCGAAATTGGGGTTGTGGTTGCTATTCCCCCTAATTTTCCTACTCGGCCATTAATTCGTATCCTTTTTGATAAATGTGGTAATTTGATCCAGAATGAGACGATCATTGATTTATTACAAGATCTTACCCGTTTTATTAGTTCTGTAGATTTCAATAAGGCAGATTGAACGAGGGACACTGACTGAGCAGAGGGTCCCTTCTTCACGAGCGCTTCAGAGTCACTTGTAGGAATTATTTGGATAGAACATTGCCTAAAGACCTTATGTCTTAACAAATTCTTAATAAATTTTTCATGGTTTTTTCAAGATATTTATGTATAATCATCTGGAATTCAATATTCCGGAATAATTCAGGCAGACAAACAGCTAAGCTCGTCTTCGCTAACCACATGTCACATACTTGAACAAAAAATGATAAGGATGGAGATAAATGATGAGTGATAACAGCAATAATAAATACAGATTAAGAATTTCTCGGGATTATCCTAAAGCCAGCCGCGAGCGGCGTCATCCCCGTTCGATGACCGTACTTGCCACCGGCTTGGTCGGCGCCCTGATCGGCGGGTTTCTCTCGGCTGGGGTTGTTATTTCAGTGTATACCAACAAAGTTCCAACCAAACCGACTCCTCCGGTTGTTTTAGGGCAACAAATACCCAAGTCAAGGACAGTCGATTACACTGCATCTTCAGCTTATCCGGTAGTGGATATAGCTAATAATGTCGGACCTGCAGTCGTGACCATTGCTAATTTTCAGTCAGCCGATAATCAAGGATTCGGTTTTGGATTTGATGATTCCGGTAATGATTCCGGCAATAACCTGGTAGAAATAGGAAGTGGTTCGGGTTTTATCATCGACGCCAATAATGGCTATATCGTGACGAATAACCACGTAATTGATGGGGCTCAAAAGCTGTCGGTTGGTTTAGCTGATGGAGAGAATTTTGATGCTCAAGTGGTAGGGGCTGATTCACGCACAGATTTAGCAGTCATCAAGATCAGCAATGCCAGCAATTTGACGGCAGTTGTCCTTGGGGACTCGTCTAAACTCAAGGTAGGGGAACCGGTCGTAGCTATTGGCAATCCCGGTGGAGAAGAGTTTGCAGGTTCGGTAACGGCCGGAGTGGTTTCGGCTACCAACCGGATTTTAAATTTACAAGGGGAGTCCAGTTTTAACTTAATTCAAACCGATGCAGCGATTAATCCGGGTAATAGCGGTGGGCCGTTAGTCGACTATCTGGGACAGGTAATCGGTATTAACTCTGCTAAATTTCAAGAAACCGGTTTTGAAGGAATGGGATTTGCGATACCGATAACGGATGCGATACCTACAATCCAGCAATTAATCCAAAACGGTTATGCCAGCCATGCCGGCTTGAATGTCCAGATTGCCAGTCAATATACCAAAGAGTACGCAGCGCAGAATGGCCTGCCGGCAGGAGCTTATATAGCCAAGGTGGTGGCAGGCGGACCTGCAGATCAAGCCGGTTTAAAACAAGGAGATATAATTACAAAGGTCAATGATAAAACTATTGCCAATTCGGCAGAGTTGACTCACGAACTGTTTAAATACACTGCCGGAACTAAAGTGAAACTGACTTATTATCGCAACGGTTCTTCGCAAGACGTCACGGTAACACTTGTAGAAATAAAAGGATAAGGGAGATTGCCGGATACTCGTTAATCACTAAAAGGACCTTCTTAAACGAGGGTCTTTTTTGTGTGTGGATTATTAAACAAAACATCCGGGCCCGAAAGCGCAGATGTTTTGGCTGAAGATGTCACAGTTTTTACCAATGATGGTGATGATATCCCCACCAGGGATGAGGTTGGAAGACGATCCAAGGTTGAATATGATGTCGATAATGCCCACGAGACCATGCATGCATAATTATCACTCCTTCTCAGAGATTTAATCAATTCCGAGACACCCGTTTCTATAAAAGTGGGTGTTCCGATTTCCACTTCGGTGGTGGACTTCACCGCCGAAGTTCCGATGTTCAGCTTTCGCTGAACGAGTTCACTGTCGTTGAAATTCGGTTATCCTGATATCTGAGCTCCGGCTCCTGATCCCATTATATGGAATGCACACTTTGTCTGGTTCCACACTTAGATGACAGATTAAAAATTGTCAGGATTACGACCCAAGGCCTCATTGCCGGGGTGGTCTTTAGGTGAATCCGTCTTCGTTGTGGTAGAATAAAATCAAGAAATTGCAAACAGTGACCTCGGGTAACCGAAATAAAGGCCATGTTTCCAGCGACCTATAGCAGGTAATGTAGTCTAACTAGATAGTAATGGAGGCAGTAAAGTGGGAGCAACAAACAAACATAACACCTATAATACAATATTTCATTGGCATAGTTTCAGATTAAAATTAGTGTTCGAAGGAATCGGCGTGGGTATTCTTACCGGTTTTTTGGTAGTGTTTTATCGGCATGCCCTTGAAGTCGCAGAGGTTCTGCTTGGGGAACTTTATCAGGTCCTGTCTTCAAGGCCCTTGCTAATACCGGTTTGGATAGGGGCTTTAATAATCATAGGTTATGCTGTCGGCTTGTGGGTCAAACATGACCCCACGATCAGAGGGAGTGGGGTCCCTCAGTTGGAAGCCGTACTTTTAAGAAAGCTGGATGTATGCTGGTGGAAGGTAATTATCGGTAAATTAGTTGGAGGAGTCTTAACCATGGGTGCAGGGCTTTCTATTGGACCGGAGGGCCCATCGGTTCAATTGGGTGGAGCTGTCGGGCAAGGGTTTAGCAGAGTCTTGAAAAGAATCAAAATAGAAGAAAAATATCTGATTACCAGTGGAGCAAGCGCGGGACTTGCAGCAATCTTTAATGCCCCTTTAGCAGGGGTAATGTTTGCTTTGGAAGAGGTCCATAAAAACTTTTCCCCTGTGGTTTTGCTTTCAGCCTTATCTGCAGCCTTATCCGCAGATTTTGTGACTCGCGGATTTTTCGGGATGAAACCTATCTTTGATTTTAGAAGCTTAACAATTTTGCCGTTGAAATACTATTTTTATATCCTTGTCTTGGGGGTTATACTGGGAGTTTTTGGGGCGGTTTTTAACAGCATGATTTTGAAGACTCAAAATTTATATGCGCTGCAAAAATGGCTACCCAAAGAATTCTGGATCATAATTCCATTACTGATTTCAGTCATTTTGGGATTCGTTTTGCCCCAGGTTTTAGGTAGTGGGAGTGGTCTGATTACGTCGCTTGTTGATCGAAATTTACCACTGACGATTCTCTTGGTGCTCTTGTTCGTGAAGTTTTTATTTACGATGGTGAGTTATGGGTCAGGCGCCCCGGGAGGACTCTTTCTGCCGCTCCTGGCGATTGGAGCCTTAATAGGAAATATATATGGCGTGGTGATAGTACCCCTGTTCCATTTGGATAGCATCTATATTAGCAACTTCATCATCTTGGCGATGGCGGGCTATTTCACGGCTATTATCAGAGCACCGATCACAGGGACTCTGCTGATTACGGAAATGACGGGTTCTTTTAGTCATTTGCTTTCTTTGGCAGTTGTCTCAATCGCGGCCTATGTGGTGGCGGATCTTTTAGGCTCAAAACCGATTAATGAGTCCTTACTGGAAAGAATTTTGCATGCGCAGGGGGAAGAAATAGCCAGCGGCAATGAGAAGACTAAGTCATTATTGGAGTTTGCAGTTTGTATGGGGTCCGCGTTGGATGGCCAACAAATTAAAACAATGAAATGGCCGTCAAATTGCCTGTTAGTAGCTGTTAAACGAGGAGAACACGAAATTATTCCGACGGGAGACACCGTTATTTATCCGGGGGACTATTTGATTGTACTCACCAATGAGAATAGTGCAGCTGATATAAACGATGCCTTGCTCAAAATGGTTGGAAGTTGCGAGTTTTAAATCACCAATCAAAGATCCCGTTAGCCAAATTACAATAGAGATAATGACTTCGGCAGCTGACGACGGATTCCTTTATGCAGTAGAAGATCCCTGGTCGCCGGGATGTCGGGAAAGAGCTGAAAGCAGTGATGCTATCAGCTTAATTTTTTGAAAATAATTTTCAGAATGCTGCAGGAATATAATGGATTCTGACGAATTGCGATACTATAGAGATAATTCGCTAATTCTTGGACTTTGGCGCAGGATATAAGGTATTCTCCGTGACGAAAATAAGCAGTGCAATGGAGGAATGAGGTTGAACTCCTTAAACAGGATTTCTATTAAGACCAGGCTGACGCTTTATGCAGCCATCATATTCTTGAGTGTTATTACCTTGTTAATTTCTGTGGTAATCAGTATGAACAGAATGTCGGAGATAGCCAATACGATTTATCAGCATCCTTTTCAAGTGTCAAACGCTGCAGGTTCGGCGCAGATATCCGAGTTGAGAATGAATAAAGCCGTCAAAAATGCCATTTTGGCTGTGAATCAATATGATCTTAATCAAGCAATCAGCTTGTATAATCAGGAAGAAGCTAAGGTCTACACGAATTTGGATATCGTTAAGAAACTGATACTTGGTGAACAGGGATCAGCGTTAGAACGGGACACCCGGAGGGATTTTACGGCCTGGAGTGGCAAAATCGATCAGGAGCTGCGACTGATTAAAGCAGGAAACCAAACGGATGCGCTTAAAACCCTGGACACTGAATCAAATCTACAATTTAATCAGTTAGGTCTTCAATTTGATGAACTGAACCAATATGCCCGCCAGAAAGCCGATGACCTGATATCGGTGTATAACAATCAAAAACAATGGACTTTCGTATTCATTAGCGGGATGTTTCTCGCGGTAGGCGTGCTGATTTTAACGATTACCGGCATACTGCTCAGAAGTGTAATGGTATCCATCAACTTACTTAATAGTAACATGGCTGAGATTGTGTCAACAGGTCGTATAGCCAAGCAAGAGCCTTTTGGCAACGATGAAATTACCAAAATGCATCGCAATTATAATATCATGCTCGACTCTCTCCAAAGTCAGCTTTGGCAGAAAAAGGGCCAGAATTTACTGCAAGCTCAGCTGGCCGGAGATTTGGAATTGGAGGAAATTGCCAGCAGGGCGGTGGATTTTGTGGCAGCTTACCTCAACGCGGGCCTGGGTGTGCTTTACTTGGTACATAAAGATGAGAAAATACTGAAGCAACAAGCTGCTTATGCCCTGGTTGATCGGGAAGAATTGTTTAAGGAATATCAATGGGGTGAGGGGGTTGTCGGCCAAGTCGCCCGCCAAGCTGCGCCTATTCTGCTCAAAAATATCGGCAACAATGAGAAGGTTATTCAGACCGGAACGACGATTGAACCGCCGTTGAACACGTATACTTCCCCAATTATATATGAACAAGAGGTGTTAGGCGTTCTGGAAATAGCTTCTCATGAGCTAATTGGCACTTCTCAACAGGAGTTTTTCAATGCTGCCTGTGGAATTACAGCTTCCTATTTATTTTCTTGTAGTCAAAAGCGGAGAATTGCTGATTTTCTAACCCAAACCCAAGATGCGAATAACAAGTTGACCATGCAAAGCCTTGAACTTGAAGCAATGAACCGAGAATTGGAAGAAGGACAACGGCAACTGGAGATTCATGCCAATCAATTGCAGCAAAATAATTTTGAAGTCAAAGCTAAAAATAGCGAGCTTGAAAGTATTCAACGAGCTTTAGTAGAGAAAAATAAACAGATTGAGTATGCTAATCGCTATAAAACTGAATTTCTGACGAATATGTCCCATGAACTGAGGACGCCGTTAAATTCCATTATTCTGCTGTCTAAAATGCTCGGGAAAAATAAGCGGAATAACCTTTCCCCAGAAGACTTGAAAAAGAGCGCTATTATCTATGCTGCGGGCAATGAGTTACTAGAGCTGATTAATAATATTCTGGACCTTTCTAAAATAGAAAGCGGCAAGCAAGAGGTTCGGCTGGAGACGTTTCAGACGGAAGAGTTTGTGCAGAGCTATAAGGATAAATTTGATTCACTAGCTCTTGAAAAAGGGTTGTCCTTTATCATTTGTGATGAACTAAAAACAACGATTCAAACAGATAGCGGGAAGCTAAACCAGGTCATTACCAATTTGCTGGCTAACGCTTTTAAGTTTACAACTCAAGGTGAAGTTAAGCTAAGCGTAACGGCAAGCGGGAATCTGGAATTCCCACTTAAAATCGAAGTTAGTGATACGGGTATCGGTATTCCTGCAGATCAACAGCAAGCAATCTTTGAACAGTTCAGACAGGTTGACGGAACAATAAGCAGACAATACGGAGGGACGGGTCTGGGCCTAAGTATCTCCAAAAGTCTTGTGGATCTTTTAGGAGGAAAGCTGGAGGTGATCAGCCAAGAGGGGCAAGGGAGTACTCTGACGATTTTGCTTCCCTCAGGAGGCCATGCTGTTCAACCACTGTCAAGGTCAAAAATCATTCCGCCCAGCCGGTTTGAAGATGATCAGAACAATCTTCAAGACGGAGATAGAATAGTTTTGGTGATCGAAGATGATGCCTATTTCTGTGAGAAATTAAAAGAGTATATTAATCAGACAGGTTTCAAGATGCTGGCAGCTATGACCGGTCAGGCCGGATTATCTCTGGCTGAAAAGTATAAGCTGGAAGGCATCATTCTTGATCTTGGGTTGCCCGATGTTAACGGGGCAGAAGTTCTGTATCATCTAAAAAGCAACGCCCTGACCAGAAGTATACCCGTGCATATTTTATCTGTAGAAGATTCAAGTGCTCACTACTTTTTACAGAGGCAAGGGGCTGTGGGCTTTACGACTAAATCTCCAGCGGGGCTGGAAGATATTAAGGAAGTCATGTCCACCATTCTGCGCGTCGTTGAAAAAAAGCCCAAGTACCTTTTAATAGTAGAAGACCGCGAAGAGGAAAGACAAGCTTTGTTTGAACTGATTGATAATGGTTATGTCAGAGCCAAGGGGGTAACAACGGCTGCCGAGGCAATTAACGAGTTAAGTACCGGACAATATGATGCCCTGGTTCTGGATTTGTTCCTTGAAGAGGGAAGCGGCTGGGATGTTTGCCGATTTGTGAAAGAGAACCGGTTGCGCGTGCCCGTCATTATCTATACGGCTAAGGAGCTTGAAGAATGGGAAACGCAGGAATTGGAGAAATATTCGGACAGTATTGTCATTAAAACTGCTTATTCTCAGGGGCGGTTACTGGAGGAAGTGTCGCTGTTCTTGCATAAAGTAGCTAAGGTGCGGACGAACACCGCGTTAAATGAAGATCGGGGAGAGAGCTTCCGGAATAAGAAAGTCTTAATCTGCGATGACGATGCTAAAAACATGTTCAGTCTAGCCTGTTTAATTGAGGAATCCGGAGCAAAGGTCATTGAGGCCTACAATGGGCTGGAAGCGTTGGCAGCCTTGGAAGCCTTAAAGCGTGAACAGCAGGTTGATTTGATCTTAATGGACATTATGATGCCGGTCATGGACGGCATGGAAGCTATCAAGAGGATTCGCGAGGACAAGGCCTTACGGGATATTCCCATTATAGCGATTACGGCTAAGGCCATGAAAGGGGATAAAGAAGTCTTCCTGGAGGCGGGTGCTAATGATTATATTTCTAAACCGATTGACTATGATATCCTGGAAAAACTGCTGAGAGTTTGGTTGGTAAGAAACCAATGAAAGTCATAGCCTTTTATAAAAAGCAAGTCAAGCATATCTTGGTTTTAGATGATCTCAAAGAGAAAATCAGCCGGGATGATTTTCTCTTTGAGATTGCTGATGTGCATTCAAATCTTGAAATTTTGTTCATTGAAAGCTTTATCTTGCCGGCGCGAATTATTGAGGCTTTGGTGATTCTGAAAGAACAGCACAGTAACGAGACCTTAAAAATTTATACAACGACAGATGCCTTGTCCCATTACCTCTTTGATATGGGTATTCCGAATTTTCAGCTGCACTTGTCTAAACTAAAGAGCCCGCAGAATGACCTGGAACGGTTGAGCAAACTTTCGGAAGAAGAACTTCAAGAACTTCTAACCGAGATTTATCAGCTATATGGCTATGATTTCCGCAGCTATCAACTGGAAAGTCTCCAGCGTATCCTCTCGGAAACTATGTTCAAAGAGGATTTGTTGAATTTCGAGAGATTCAAGACAAGGATTTTGCGCGATCCTGAATTTTTTGAGGTTCTGTTCTTGAAGCTGTCTATTAATGTGACTTCTTTTTTTCGTTATCCAGACCTTTTCAAAGTATTGAGAGAAGAAGTCTTTCCGTATCTCAACTCGCTTCCGCATCTTAGAATCTGGAGTGTGGGTGCTTCGACCGGGGAAGAGGCCTATTCATTAGCCATCCTCTTGAATGAACTAAACCTATTGGACAAAAGCATTATCTATGCAACGGATTTTAATTCCTTAGTGCTCCAAAAAGCCCAAAACGGTTTGTATTCGCTAGCCGACTATCAGCAAGCTGGGCAAAATTACCGGAAATCCGGAGGAGTAAGGCAGTTTGAGGAATACTTTCAGATCAACAATTACTATGCCCGAATTAAGCCCTTGCTTAAGAAAAAGGTTGTTTTTTTTCGCCATAATTTATCGACCGATCAAGAATTCAATGAATTTCACTTAATTATTTGCCAAAATGTACTTATTTATTTTAATTCTGAGCTCCAAGCCAGCGTGATCAAGCTATTTAAACACTCGTTGCATAGAAATGGATTCTTAGTTTTAGGGAGAAGTGAGAATATGTTAAGGAATAGCCAAGATTTTATAAAATTTAAAGAAGGGTTTAATTTATTTAAACTTGCATCAGCCAAGTTTTAAAAGAGTGTTTCGTGCGAGGTGGGAGGATTTCCAGTGATTAATGACCAATATCATATTTTAATTGTGGATGATAATGATGGCAACATCGTCGTCTTACGTGAGATATTAGAACAACTTAAGCAGTGTACAGTAACAAGTGCTACCAATGGAAATGAAGCACTCAAGCAACTCTTAAAGCAAGATTATCAGCTCATCATTTTGGATATCAAGTTGCCCGATATCGATGGTTATGAATTGGCACGAATTCTTAAGTCCCATAGGAGAACGATCGACATTCCCATTATTTTTTGCAGTGCAATTTTCACTACAGAAGAGTTTATCAAGAAAGGTTTTGAATTAGGGGCCATTGATTATCTACTTAAACCTATCAAAGAGGAACAACTCATAAACAAGATAAACTATTACATTAGCTTACATGAAAAACAAACTGAATTAATACGTCGACTCTTACATACCAACCGAGAGTTAGAAAAGCAAAATCGTGTCATCAGTGAATTCCTGGCTAATATGAGTCACGAAATTAAAACACCCATGAATGGGATCATGGGCATGGCCCAATTACTCCAAATGACGGATCTGTCTGTTGAACAGCAAGGTTTTGTGGAGATCTTAATAACTTCCGGCTCATCGCTCTTAAGACTCATTAATGATATTCTGGATTACTCCAAACTAGAGGACAACAAAGTTAAACTGGAACATATCGAGTTTAGTCTCCAAGAACTGATCAAGACGACGGTGCAATCCTTTGGCAATATGGTTGCCAAAAAAAAATTACAGTTTTCTTACGATATAGCTGAAAATATTCCTGATACCCTCCTGGGAGACCCCTTTCGATTTCAGCAGATCTTAAATAATTTGATCAGCAACGCTCTTAAGTTTACGAATGTCGGCTCAATCCGACTGGAAATATCTTTATGGAGGTGCCTCGGGCAGAGAATATTTTTAAAATTAACGGTCAGAGATACAGGAATAGGGATACCTGCTGATAAATTGGAGCTTATCTTCGAAAGGTTTACTCAGGTTGACAGTTCAACTACTAAAAACTTCGGCGGTACAGGTTTAGGTTTGGCAATCACGAAAAGTCTGGTAAGCATTATGGAAGGTGAGATTGAAGTAGAAAGTCGAGAAGATTTAGGCAGCTGCTTTACTTTGAAAATTCCTTTTGAAACATCCATTGGAATTCAAGAGTTAAAGTGAGTTATGGCTTAGCGGAAGTTTGTTGTGTTTTTGGTTAGGCCCGGGCAGTTATTTAGTGAGAGTTCTCATACCTAATTGTCGATTATTGACGAAATATTTTGTGTGAAATTAGCAGGAAATTTGCTATATTTAAAGAATTACAAATTAGTATTTATTTAAAATAAAGAACCGGGAGGTGAAGAGGAGCAGTTTCAATCAGGAAAGTAGTTGTTGCCCAAATCGGGTTGCTGTTTATTTCTCTTCGCGGCCTTCAATTGTTTGTAGATAGGCCGGAGAGAGGATAAAATAAAAAGGTACTCGGGGAGATAATAGAATCAATAAAATTATCAGGAGATGATTGGTCAAAGGAATCCGGCACGGATTTGGAAGAAGTATAGCTAGAGGGGGCAGTTCTATGAGAGTGTTAATCGTAGAAGACGACTTTACCAGCAGGCAGTTGATGCAAATTCTGATTGCTAGGTTTGGCAGTTATGATGTCGCCACAAATGGGTATGAAGCGGTCTCTTTGTTAAAGAGTGCTCTTGACGAGGGGAAGCGATATGATCTGATCTGTTTGGACATCAACATGCCGGAGATGGACGGTCAGGAAGCTCTGAAAAGAATAAGAGAAATTGAGAATGCCCACGGAATCAAAGGCTCGGAACGGACTAAAATCATTATGACCACAGCCTATAGTAATTATGAAAACGTTGCCAATGCCTTTGAAGAACAGTGTGACGCTTATATAGTCAAACCGCTCGAAATTGACAAGTTCGATCAAACCCTAATAAACTTAAGTTTGATAAAAGGGAGCAATAATTAACCCTTGGTTAGTTCTTTAGTGAACTAAACTTCTGTAATTTGATTAGCTGATATTGGCCAATGATCTTTGGAGGGTGCCTAAACAATCGGCGGTTAAAGGCTCTCCATGGCCAAAGTAAATACTCTCGATTTTTTTGGAAGCAAGATATTCTAAGACCTGTACAAACTCCGGAGCGTAGGTATTATCTTTTGTCCGAATGACCAGAGGAGTGTCACCGGCAAATAAAACTCGTTCTTTGGCACAGTATAGACAAATAGAGTCATTACTGTGCCCGGGAGTGTGGATTACTTCAAATTGACGATCGGCTATTTGAAGTTGTTCTCCTCCTGTTAATAGTTCATCGACCTCTTTGAGGCTTGACGAATAGGCAAACACTTTGGGGTTGTAAACTCGTTTGATAACAGGTAAAAGACTGGCATGGTCATAATGACTATGTGTCAAGACAACTTGTTCAATTCTTTGTTTGCCGACACCCGTCGAGGCTGCGTTGATTCTTTCAAGTATGCCGGGGTCTCTGCCTACATCGATCAGAGTATTCTTGTCTTCCAGCGCATTCCAATCTCCCGTGAGTAAATAGACATTGGAAGTATAGATCCCGCTTTGTTGGAAGAGATTTTTAATCTTCATAAATTATCCCCTTATTTAATGACCTTGCGATACAGTTGGGCATTAGAGACAACCGGTTCAAAGAAACTTTCCAATGCCTTAGGTAGCTTTTGAGTCTGTTCCATAGTCAGAAAGCCTCCGTCCATTAAGGAAGCGTGAAACATTTTAATCACGTCAATTCGTTGGGACTCATTAAAATGGAGGAGGACATTCTTACAGAGGATGAGTCCGAAATCATGGGCCACCGGAATGAGAGAAAGTAAATCATGTTTTTGGAAGGTAACGACTTGCTTAAGCTCATCGATGAGTTTAAAATAGCCCTCCTGTTCAGTGGGCACAAAGTACTTTGCGAAAATTTCCTCAGGGATGCGTTCAACTTGCTCTTTAGGGTAGGCAGCGTTTTTAATGATTTCATCAAATAAGTCACTGCCATCGATATCGGTGGCTCGAATTCGAATGTTTCTAAAATACATATGCCCGATACGTTCTCGCAAGAGCATGGCAAGGGTATAGGGTTCAGGACCCATCGCGCAGCCGGCATCCCAAATGTTAATATATCTTCTCGTCCGTAGTTCCGGCAAGGCGTACTCGCAGATCATCTCTAGTGTTTGCAAATCTCTAAAAAAATAAGTGAAGGCCATAGAATTCCTCCTCAAAGAAGATATGGGACATTATTTTGGTAACCGGAAATTGAATTGTGAATTTGGGTGATTTAATATCAAGAAAATTAACATACTTATATTCTAGATTTCTCTCAATTTCCCTCTTTATTTTTCAGGAAGGATTATATAAGGCTAACTTCAGAAGGATTTTCAGCGGTTATTGGAGAAAAATATTTGACAGATTATTTTAGAACGAGTATCATATCTATATAGCGAGCAAATGATTACTTACTAACGGAGGAAGAAATATTGTCTAAATTATTGCACACTAAAGAAAGCTTAATCTTATCAACGATCGAGGTAATTAGTGAACATGGTCTACAGGGGCTTACGACGAGGGAAGTGGCCAAACGGCAGGGGATCTCCGAATCAACAATTTTTAAACATTATAAATCCAAGAATGAACTCATTCTGGCGGTACTTGAATATTTTGCTCAGTATGATCAGGCCATTATTGAATCATTAGCTCTGAAAGAGTTTAAACCAATCGCAGCGATAACTTATTTTGTAGAAGCCTACGTCACGTATTATGAAAATTACCCGGAAATAACGGCAATTACTCTCTCCTACGAGGGATTAATGCATGAGCTTGAACTAAGTGACGTTGTCAGAGTCATTGTAACCAGGCGGATTAGTACTATCCAATCCTTAATTGAGGAGGCTAAACGTCAGAACGAAATTGCCAAGGATGTCGATACGGACAGTTTGGCAGATCTGATTATCGGCTTGGAAAGGATGGTTATCTTGAGGTGGCGCTTGGACAAGTATAATTTTTCTCTAAAAAAACATACTTTAACGGCCTTAAGGATGTTGTTAGGATGTTTTCAAATAGCAGAATAATGACCTAATTTATAGAGGAGTGGAGTTAGATGAAAAAATTGCTTATTGTAGATGATGCGGCTTTCATGCGACTTACCATTCGAAATATGCTGCTGAATTACGACATAGAAATAGTTGGAGAGGCTGCTAATGGGGCGATAGGTGTTGAAATGTATAAAGAATTACATCCCGATGTTGTGACGATGGATATTACTATGCCGGAAATGACGGGAATTGAAGCCCTGAAAGCCATTAAGGCGTTTGATCCTCAGGCTAAAGTGATTATGGTCTCAGCTATGGGACAGGAGGGAATGGTGAAAGAATCGATTATCAGCGGAGCAAAAACATTTATCGTTAAACCATTTAATGAGGAATTCTTATATCAAACAATTTCTAAGGTTTTAGGCATCTAACAGTGATTCCAAGCAGAAGGGGGGGGATGAAATGGCTGGCCAGCATGTCAACGAACCGATGCTGGATCTCTTCATTTTTGAGTCGATGCAACTGATCGAACAAATGGAACTCTTGATTATAGCGAATGAAAAATCTACTTCTTACGCTCCTGAGGCCATCAATGAGATTTTTCGGATTATGCATACAATCAAAGGTTCCTCAGCAATGATGCTCTATAACAATATTTCAACTTTGGCTCATTCGATGGAAGACCTATTTTTTGTCCTGCGTGAGGAGAAGCCCCAAAATGTGGACACTTCCCAGTTATCGGATCTGGTCCTGGAAGGTCTCGATTTTATCAAAGTAGAAATTGCCAAAATCAGGAATGGAGACGAAGCAGATGGTGATGCGTCAGAGCTGATCAAGAGCTTGCGCGTCTTTCACGCTACAATTAAAGGTCAGGATTTAAGCGCTAATGACCAGAATGTGGCAGATGGAGCTGTTTCGAGTGGGAATCGCAACCCGGAAAAACAACAATATTACATAAGTAAAGTGAGAACGGAAACGGCATTCCAAAGCAGTACCTTTCAGGCCACGCTGTATTTTGAACAAAATAGCGGTATGGAAAACCTCAGAGCGTTTGGCGTGCTTAATGAGTTAGGCGATCTTGTTGAAGAGTATTACCATATACCCGCTGATCTCGATCATGAAGATAGTGCCAGAGTTATTAGTGAGCAAGGGTTCACCTTGTTTCTGAAAACAGATCGAACCATGGAGGAAATTAACAGAGCGTTAATGCAGACGATCTCTTTAAAGGACCTTCAATTAAGCAAGGTCGAAAACAGTGACTTATTTAATGAACTCCAAAAGGAAAGAAAGATCTTACTGGAAGAAAATTCTGTGCAGCTTCCGACCTCTTCGGGTCGAGACCCTGTTGGCAACGACCATGAAGAAAAAGAAATTCATGCTGTGGCAAATCAACAAAGCATAATTAATGTCAGTGTGGCCAAGTTAGACCAGTTGATGGATTTAGTCGGAGAAATGGTGATCGCGGAGGCGATGGTGACCCAGAATCCTGACCTCAAAGGGTTGGAACTGAATAATTTCGAAAAAGCAGCGCGGCAACTTAGGAAAATAACCAGTGAGCTGCAGGATACTGTCATGTCAGTACGCATGGTGCCTCTGGCAGGGACGTTTCAGAAGATGAATAGAACCCTGCGCGATATGTGTAAAAAACTTAATAAGGAAGTTCAACTCCAATTGATCGGCCAAGAGACTGAAGTTGATAAAAATATTATTGAGCACATTTCGGATCCCTTAATGCATCTGATTCGAAATTCAATCGATCATGGGATCGAGATGCCCGATGAACGAGAAAGCAACGGAAAACCTCGCAATGGAACGATTAGCTTAGAAGCTAAAAATGCCGGAGGGGATGTCTTAATCATTATTCGGGACGATGGTGAAGGTTTTAATAAAGACAGAATCTTGGCTAAAGCTCGTGAAAAAGGATTAATCCAAGGATCTGAAGACGAGATTACGGATAAGGAAATCTATAATTTAGTCTTTCTGCCCGGTTTTTCGACAAACGAAGAGGTTACAGAATTTTCCGGTCGAGGCGTTGGGATGGATGTAGTCGTGAAAAATATTGAAGCAGTGGGGGGAACAATAGCGGCGGATAGTGTGCCGGGAAAGGGAACGGCCATTACCCTTAAAATTCCTCTAACGCTGGCAATCATAGATGGCATGAATATTAAAGTGGGGAATTCGTGCTATACCATACCGACGACCGCCATCAAGGAGTCCTTCCGGCCAAAGCTGACGGAGGTAATTGTCGATCCGGATAATAACGAAATGATCATGGTCCGAGGACAATGCTTTCCTATTTTGCGGTTACATAAAATTTACCACGTTCAGACAGAGGTGACTCATTTCCCGGAAGGCATCATCATTATGGTGGAACAAGACGGTAAAACTCTTTGCGTCTTTGCCGATGAGTTGATCGGTCAACAGCAGGTTGTCGTCAAAGCCCTGCCAATCTATATCCGAAACACGAAAAAAGTCAGAGGTTTGGCAGGGTGTACCTTATTGGGGGATGGAAGTATAAGTCTTATTCTGGATATTGCCGGACTTATTGGTTATGGACAATCAGCGTAAGTTTTAGGGGAAAGGAGAAACACGATGGCAGATATTGTCGAACAAGATGCTCTGGACCAGATTGAAGATACTCAGAAAGGTAAGTTTCTGACCTTTTGCATGGGCAACGAATTTTATGGGATTGAAATTAAATATGTCACGGAAATTATTGGGCTGCAGCCCATCACGGAAATTCCTGAAATGCCTGAATATATTCAGGGAATCATCAATTTGCGAGGTAAGATTATTCCGGTCATGGATGTGCGGCTGCGCTTCAAAAAGCCCTTTAGAGAGTACAACGATAGAACTTGCATCGTGGTCATCGATATTCAGGAGGTTTCAATTGGGCTGATCGTCGACAGTGTTTCTGAGGTGATATCTATCCCGGAAGAAGAAATTGTAGCTCCGCCAAGTATGACAAAAGATGGAAACCGATATATCAAGGGGATCGGTAAAGTGGGAAGCAATGTCAAACTGCTGCTGGATTCCGATAAGCTCCTTAATGATACGGATTTGGAAAGTTTAAATGATCTTTAAAAATAATAAGCGGAGGTGTTGAGGAATGAACTGGTTTATGGATTTGAAAATTGCAACGAAGCTGTTAACCGGGTTTATTATTGTGGCCCTAATTGCTGTATGTGTCGGTGCGGTAGGCATTTATAATATTAAAGCTTTAGCCAAATCTGATGCCGTGCTTTATGAGAGCTATACAATGCCGATTTCCGAATTAGGGGATATTTCGACCCAGTTCCAACGAGTTAGGGTCAATATGCGGGATATGATCTTATCTAATGATCCGGCAGTGCTAAAAAGCTCCTTGGACGCTATAACCCAGAGACAAGCCGAGATTGCCAAGGATTTAGATTCTTTTAATAAAACGATCATAGCAGCTAATGTGAGAGTGTTATTCGATGATCTGGTTAAGAAAAATACTGCTTTTGGGCAGCAAGTTACTAAAGTAACAGAATTGGCCAGCCAAAACAAAGATGCGGAAGCCATAGCTGTGACCAGTGAAACCGGTTCCAGCGGCATCGCTTCACGAGAACTGCAGGATGCAATTGCCAGCCTAGTCAAAGCTAAGTTAGATGATGCCAAGGTAATGGCCGACAATAATACGATGCAAGCCAACAGTACTACCGTTATCATGATTATCGTTATACTGATAGGTGCACTCATTGCGGTAGGGTTAGGGGTAATCCTTAGCTCGATCATCAGCAAACCGCTGAAGCTCCTTGCCGAAACTGCGGACAAGTTGGCTCTAGGGGATGTTGACGTCGATGTAAGTGGCGAGAGAAAAACCAAAGATGAATTAGGCATACTAAGGGAATCTTTTGAAAAGATGGTTGCCAATATTCGCGATCAAGTTAACGTCACTGAAAAAATAGCCGCAGGAGATCTATCGGTAACCGTCAATGTGAAGTCAGATAAAGATGTATTGGGTAAAAAACTTCTGGAAATGCAAAATACAGTAAAGGAACTATTGAGCGAAACCGACAAACTGGTCGTGGCAACCCAAGAAGGAAAACTCGATACCCGCGGTAATGCCAAAGCCTTCGCCGGTGGTTGGGGTAGTTTGGTGGGAGGAGTCAACACCCTAATCGATGCCTTCGTCGGTCCAATCAATGTGACGGCAGAGTATGTCGACCGCATCAGCAAAGGAGATATTCCGCCGAAGATTACGGATAACTACAGTGGAGATTTCAATGAAATCAAGAACAACCTGAACAACTGTATCGATACCATGAGCGGGCTGTTAACAGAAACCGACAAACTCATTAAAGCAACTCAAGAAGGGAAGCTGGATACTCGAGGAAATGCCAAAGCCTTCGCCGGTGGTTGGGGCAGTTTGGTGGGAGGAGTCAACAACCTAATTGATGCTTTCGTCGGACCGATCAATGTAACGGCAGAGTATGTCGACCGTATCAGTAAAGGGGATATTCCGCCGAAGATCACGGATAACTACAGTGGAGATTTCAATGAAATCAAGAACAACCTAAACAACTGTATCGACACCATGAACGGGTTATTAGGAGAAACAGACAAACTAATCAGGGCCACTCAAGATGGGAAACTCGATACACGCGGTAATGACAAAGCCTTCGCCGGTGGCTGGGGCAGTTTAGTGGGAGGAGTCAATGACCTGATCGATGCTTTCGTCGGACCGATCAATGTGACGGCAGAGTATATCGACCGCATCAGTAAGGGCGATATCCCACCGAAGATCACGGACAACTACAATGGGGATTTCAATGAAATTAAGGTCAATCTTAATCAACTGATTGAAACCGTTTCAACTATTATAGGCGGAGTTGAACGGGTGGCAGATCACTTGAAGAACGGTATGTTAGATGATCGAGGAGATGCGAGTCGCTATCAGAATGACTGGAAAATGATGGTCATCAATATCAATGCCATGGTAGACAACCTAGTAAGCCCTTTAAGGATGTCCGCTAAGTATGTTGATCGAATCAGCAAGGGAGATATCCCTCCGAAGATCACGGACAACTATAATGGAGACTTCAACGAAATCAAAAATAATTTGAATGTTTGTATTGAGGCGGTAACTTCCTTAGTTACCGATACGAATATGCTCGTCAATGCGGCAGTCGAAGGTAAACTGAATACCAGAGCAGACGCCTCTAAGCACGGCGGAGATTTCGGCAAAATTGTGGATGGGGTTAACAAGACGCTGGATGCAGTTATCGCTCCGGTAATGGAAGCGTCGGCTGTTCTGGAGGAGATGGCCAAAGGGAATCTGAACATGAGTGTGCGGGGAGAATATAAAGGAGATCATGCCAAAATTAAAACTGCGCTCAATGATACAATCAGCACCTTATACTCGTATGTGACTGAAATCTCTACAGTCTTAACGGAGATGGCAGATGGTAACTTGAATGTCGAAATTGCCAAAGATTACCGTGGGGATTTTGCTCCCATCAAAAAATCCTTAAACGATATTATCTCCTCACTCAATCAAGTGTTGAGTGATATGAATAACGCTTCGGGACAAGTGGCGGCAGGGGCAAGACAGGTTTCCGATTCCGCCCAGGCCCTCTCTCAAGGATCAACGGAACAAGCGAGTTCTATCGAAGAGCTAACCGCTTCAATGGAGGAAATCTCGACTCAGACCAAACTGAATGCAGCAAATGCGACTCAGGCCAATGAGCTGGCCTTGGCAGCTAAGGAAGGGGCCATTAAAGGGAATGAGCAAATGCAGGGTATGCTCAAGGCCATGGAGGACATCAATGAATCGTCCGGAAATATTTCCAAGATTATCAAGGTCATCGACGAGATTGCTTTCCAAACCAATATCTTAGCCTTGAATGCAGCAGTCGAAGCTGCACGAGCAGGTCAACACGGCAAAGGTTTTGCAGTGGTTGCCGAGGAAGTGCGCAATCTGGCGGCCAGGAGCGCCAACGCTGCTAAGGAGACGACTGCTCTCATTGAAGGTTCAATCAAGAAGGTCGAAGGCGGCACGAAAATTGCAAATGATACGGCGGTGGCCCTGAATCAAATTGTCGAAGGCGTCACAAAAGCTACCACCCTTGTCGGTGAGATAGCGACAGCTTCGAATGAACAAGCTTTAGGAATTAACCAAGTGAATCAAGGGATTTTGCAAGTTTCAGATGTCGTTCAGACGAACTCCGCAACGTCAGAAGAGAGTGCGGCGGCCAGTGAAGAATTATCAAGTCAAGCAGAACTGTTAAGAGAACAAGTCAGTCGGTTTAAACTCAAGAAAGCCGCGGGATCATCTTATAAAGGGTTTGAGGATCTCAACCCTGAGGTTTTACGCATGATTGAAGATATGTCCCAAAAGAAAAAGTCAGGCTACAACCCCCTGAGCCAAGGATATGCCGAGGCTGCAGTGACAAGCAGTAAGCCTAAAATCTCCTTAAGCGATCGGGAATTCGGGAAATATTAACGCGGAGGTCAGATGTCAGAAGCCGGATGTGTCAAATGGGGTGTTCCCGTTCCGATCTCTGGCCTCTGGTTCTGATCTCTGCAGCGGGAGGTGAGCTAATGCAAAAAATTTCAGAAAAGGAATTCAAGCAGCTCTCTGAGTATATTAAAGCGAATTACGGAATCAATCTCAAAGCTGAAAAACAAACGTTGTTGACAGGAAGGCTGAGTAATGTTTTAGCTGAAAAAAATTTTGTTAGTTTTGCCGAGTATTTTGACTATCTCGTTGCCGACAAAACAGGGGATGCAGTTGTGACCCTGATTGATAAAATAACGACGAATCATACCTTCTTTATGCGTGAAGCAGATCACTTTAGCTTTTTCAAAGAACAGGTTTTGCCGAATATAGCTGGTAATTCCAAGGATAAGGATCTACGAGTCTGGAGTGCCGGGTGTTCGAGTGGGGAAGAACCCTATACCCTGGCGATGATTATGGACGAGTTTTTTGGTGTAGATAAAAAATGGTGGGATACTAAGATTCTAGCCACGGATATTTCGGGTAAGGTTTTAGACATTGCTATGAAAGGGACTTACAATAATGAAGGAATCACCATGATTCCGCTGCACTGGAAGCTCAATTATTTTGAAAAACTGGGAAACGAAAAATCGGTCTTAATCCCTAAGATTAGGAATGAAGTAATATATCGAAAGTTTAATCTCATGGACAAATGCTACCCATTTAAAAAAAAATTCCATGTCATTTTTTGTAGGAATGTGATGATCTATTTTGACAACAAAACAAAAGTCGAATTAGTCAAGAAGTTCTATGATTCCACAGAGCCGGGGGGATATCTGTTTATTGGTCACTCGGAATCACTGAGTCGAAACGAGACGGAGTATAAGTATATCATGCCGGCCGTCTACCGAAAGGAGCGCTGGGCATGAGAAAAATCAAAGTATTGATTGTCGATGATTCTCTGATCTTCCGGGAAGTGTTAGCAAGAGGGATCGCCACGGACCCGTACATCGAAGTTGTAGCCAAAGCGGTTGATCCTTTCGATGCCCGGGATAAAATCTTAGAATACTCGCCCAATGTGATGACCTGTGATATTGAGATGCCAAAAATGAACGGAATTGAATTTATTAAAAGGCTTCTCCCCCAATACCCTTTGCCCGTTGTTGTGGTTAGCTCGGTAAGTGTGTCTGTCTTTGAAGCGATGAAGGCCGGCGCGGTGGATTTTGTAACTAAGCCTAATGTTCAATCGGTTCTGGACGTTGAGGGGTTTATCGAAGAATTGATCCAGAAAATAAAAATAGCGGCTAATGCCAAGATCCCCAAATATGTTGCCCAGAGCATACCTGATGTGGAGGTGGAAGGGACTTCCGGAGAACGGAGGCTGATAGCCATAGGAGCCTCAACAGGAGGTACGGAGGCCGTTTTCAATATCCTGAAGATGTTGCCTTCACAAGTACCGGGCATCGTCGTTACGCAGCATATCCCGCCGGTCTTTTCCAAGATGTTTGCCGATCGACTTAATGACTCGACACAGCTGCGGGTCAAAGAGGCTCAGACGGGAGACTATGCGGATCAAGGAAGTGTACTGATCGCCCCGGGTGGACAGCATATGCGGGTTAAGAAGGTCGGGGAACGCTACAGAGTGGAGTGCTTTGAGGGTGAGAAGGTGAATGGGCACTGCCCATCAATTGACGTCCTCTTTGAATCAGTGGCTAAAGAAGTTGGTGAGAATTCAATTGGGGTTATTCTCACCGGGATGGGTTACGACGGGGCAAAAGGGCTGCTCACCATGCGAAGAAAGGGGGCTAGAACCTTAGGACAAGATGAGAAATCGTCTGTAGTGTATGGCATGCCGAAAGTAGCTTTTGAAATTGGAGCGGTGGAGAAACAATTGTCGCCGGAGGCTATTGCCCAAGCTCTAGTGACCTTATTAAGGAAAGGAAATGGTTGATTTTATTGAAATCCCTGCACTTCCTAATTAATTATTAAGGCGGGTTGCTTTGGTATGATCAAGAATGAAGAGAACGCAGAAGCCGGTAATTTCGAAATAATTTTTTACAACAGTCCTATTGGGATGTTTCTGCTCAATGAAGACTCGTTAATAGAAAAAACTAATGAGGCGACGTTAGAGTATTTAGGTAATCAGCGCGAGGATGCTTTGGGTAAGCTGATCGGCAACGGGATCAAATGTCTGGGGAGCTTGGAAAATAGCCGGGGGTGTGGCTTTGGACTTCACTGCCACACCTGTAAGTTGCGTAGGGCAGTGGAAGCGGCCTATAAAACTGAGTCAGCGACTGCTCAGTTGGAATTCTGCAAAGTACTGATGCATAACGGAACGGAAAGAAAGTATTGGCTTAGGGCCGGCATTACCCCAATTATGATTGGTGGCAGGCGCAATGTGGTTGTAGCCTTGGAAAACATTACAGATAGTAAGCTGGTAGAGGACTCGGCGAGAAAGTATCAAGTTCTCTTGGAAAAAGCTCGCGATATTATTATGTTCATAGATATGACGGGGAATATTCTGGAGGTTAATCGGGCGGCTGTTCGAGCTTATGGCTATACAAAAGAGGAACTGCTAACTTTAAAGATCTTCAATCTGCGTGAACATAATGACCTGACCTTAAAGCAAATGAAACAGGCAGAAGAACAGGGGATCTTATTTGAGACTCGCCATATTCGCAAAGATGGCAGTGCCTTTGCGGTTGAGGTTAGCTCTTATGGTACTTTTATAGGGGATCAGCGGGTTTTGGTAAGCATCATTAGGGATATAACAGAGCGCAAACAGACAGAGAAATTATTTAGAGAAAGCGAGAAAAAGTATCGCAGTCTTTTCGAGGTTGCCCAAGATGGTATCTTTCTGCGCGAGATCCAAGAAGGTGAACAACTGACTTCTAAGTTCATTGATGCTAATACAATTGCTTGTCAGGGGATGGGATACACTAAAGAAGAGATGCTGAGCAAAAGCATCTCGGATATTAGCAAAGAAAAAGGAGACTTTATTAATAATTACATTCAAGAAGTGATTTCGAAAGGTCAATATACTTTCGAAAATATTTATCTTACTAAAGACGGCAGAGAAGTACCTGTTGAAATCAATGCCCAGCTCATCGAGCTGGATGGGAAAACCTGCATTCTTTCTTTTGTGCGGGATATTTCTGAGCGCAAGCAAGTGGAATTTGAATTACTTAGAAGCGAGGAAAAACAAAGAATTTTGTATGAACGATATCGCTCGTTGATTATGAATATGCCGGACAGCTTTGCCTATAACAGAGTCATCTATGATCAAGCAGGAACGCCGTTGGATTATGAAATTCTGGAGATCAATGAAGCTTACGAAAAAATATTTAATGTGTCGCGCGCCGAAATTATTGGCAAGAAATATTCAGAACTTTTTTCCGGTGAAGATCTTGAAATCTTTAAACATAGAATGGCGGAATACGGAGAAGTGGCCTCATCAGGGGTGGTAATCGTTTTGCCCGTTTACTATTCCGAGTGGAGTAAGTGCTGGTTTGCTGTAAAACTATATAGTCCCGAGCCCGGGTTTTTCGTTTCTATTATCACGGATATGACTGAGCGCATCCATGTGGAAAATGAACTTCACCTGGCCAAAGATACGGCCGAGGCGGCAAATCGAGCGAAAAGCGAATTCCTGGCGAATATGAGTCATGAAATTCGTACCCCGATTAATGGCATGGTGGGGATGATTGATCTAACCCTCTTAAAGGATATTGGTCAGGAACAGCGAGAAAACTTGGAGATTGCTAAAGCCTGCGCCGACTCACTGTTGAAAATCATTAATGATATCCTGGATTTTTCCAAAATCGAAGCCGGCAAGTTAGTGATCGAAAAGATTGGGTTTAACCTCCGGGAACTGCTGGATTCAACGATTAAAGCGCATTTGCCCTTAGCTATGAACAAAAAGTTGAAATTGAATTGTGACTGTTCTGATTCAATACCGGAGGTTTTACAAGGAGATCCCAACAGATTAAAACAGATTCTGAACAATCTGCTGAATAACGCCTTGAAATTTACGGAGCATGGGGGGGTTAGCCTTTTTGTTGAGCCGCTGGCAATGACCGATGAAACCATTGAGCTGAGGTTCTCGGTTTCGGATACGGGTATTGGCATATCAGAGTCGGAACAAGCTAAACTTTTTAGAACCTTTAGCCAAGTGGATGGTTCAATCACGAGAAAATACGGCGGAACGGGTTTGGGCTTAGTGATTTCTAAACAACTGGTGCAGATGATGGGCGGGACGATGATGGTGGAGAGCCAAAAAGGCCAGGGGAGTCGATTTAGTTTCACCCTCAAGTTCAAGCTAACGGGTGAATTGGGCTCTTCCTGTCAGGATACTCCCCAATTCGGCCATATGATGAAGCCTTTAAAGATTCTGATTGTAGAAGATGATAAAGTCAATTTAATGGTTCTGGCTATCATGCTGAAAGAAAAAGGACATTTTGTTGAATCTGCTACGAACGGATCTGAAGCCTTGTTATTGCATGCCAAAAATCTGTACGATGTAATTTTTATGGATATCCAAATGCCGGTCATGGACGGAATCGAAGCAACTATCAAGATTCGCGAGCGGGAGGGCAAGACACGGCATACTCCGATCATTGCCTTAACGGCTTATGCGTTGGTCGGAGATCGGGAGAAATTTCTGTCTTACGGCTTGGATGAATATATACCGAAACCCATCAAAATGGACGAATTATTCCGGCTTTTAGAAGAGGTAATGAACCGCAATAGCCTGGAAAAAGAACACTGCGTTGAATCTGACCAGGAAATCATAATTAGTGACACGGGGATAATCTTAAATATCAAGCCGGAGGGTTCGTTAGGACGTGATAAACTCACCATTCTTCAAGATATCTCCCAAGATATTGAGGAGCTCCAACTTAGCTTGAGCTATAAAGACATGAACTTCATTGAAGAGATAGCGCACAAAATCAAAAATAACTGCAACCTGATCGAAGCGGACGAACTGAAAACTCTGGCCTTTAAAATTGAACTGGCCGCCAGACGCGAAAACCAAGAGGAAGCTACCAAATACGCTCTACTCCTCAAACAAGAATTTGAGATTTATATGTGTTTAGAACATTGATCTGAAGGAGGAAACGGATGATGAAAATTTTAATAGCAGAGGATGATTTGGCCAGTAGGAGGTTCTTGTCAAAATTTCTTACGCAATATGGTGAAGTTGACCTGGTAGTCGATGGACTTGAAGCCCTCGACGCTTATCTGATAGCTATCAAAGAAAAGGCTCCTTATGACTTAATTTGTCTGGACATTATGATGCCTAAAGTAGATGGAGTAAAAGTCCTGAAGGCTATTCGAGACTTTGAGGCTAAACAAAAAGTTGTCTCTGACCAACGGGTCAGGGTGATCATGACCACCGCCCTGGCAGAAACCGACTATGTCAATCAAGCTTTTGAAATCGGCTGTGAGGCCTATGCCGCCAAGCCGATTGACACGAATAAAATGCTTGAGGTCCTTAAGAAACTCGGGCTTATAATCTAGAATTCCCTGTATCTTGGGCTGAAGATACATCTTAAGGAAAGCTGGCGGTGATACAATGCCAAGAACTAGGAGGTTCGTTTCTCAGTGTGGGGTCGGAACAATTCTGGCAGAGGATGTAAAAACTTACCAGGGTATCACTTTAGTTGCTAAGGATTCTGTTTTAAATCGATATATCCTGGACCGCTTAACGAATATAGGAGTTATCTATATTTGGACTTATACTTCGGATGGATCAAATATTAGTGAACACAATCTGAATCAGGAACGGGTCGAGTCAAGTTATCGGGAAGCGATCCTCGCCGTCAAGCAGGTTCTGCGAGAAATTTCCTCGGGAGAAAAATTGAACTATCATAAGATTACTCAATTGTCCGAACTAGTCTATGGGAATATAAATGACAGTATCAATGTTGTTAAATACTTGAACAATATTCGAACAAAGGATGAATACACTTATACTCATTGTGTGAATGTAGCTATTTATGCTATGCTCATTGCCAAATGGCTCACCCTGCCCAAAGAAGATATTGAGGAAGTCATCCAAGCCGGTTTGCTTCACGATATCGGAAAGGTACTAATACCGGATGAGATCCTGAACAAACGAGAGAAATTACTGGAATCTGAGTGGGATATTATGAAGAGGCATTCGCTGATTGGTTATTTCTGCATTAAACATATCCCGGAGATTAGTCAACCTATCAAAGAAGCTGTGCTTTCTCACCATGAAAGAATGGACGGTTCAGGTTATCCTTATGGCTTAAAAGGGGATGAGATTGACTTATTTGCCAGGATTATTGCCATTGCTGATGTTTATGACGCGATGACTCAGGATCGGGTCTACAAAAAAGGGGTTAATCCTTTTCTGGCCTTTGAAATGTTTCAGACCCTTGGGCTGGGGATCTTTGACATTCATATCTTAAACGTCTTTCTGAAGAACATCGCTGTCAATTTTACGGGCTTAAATGTTATTTGGGAAAACGGAGAGTGCGGTGAAATCGTCTATGTTCCTCCTTATGAGATCACCAAACCGGTTATTTTAAAGGGATCCAGCTTCATTGATCTCTCGCACACGCAGCGTCGGGTTATAACTGTGGGAAGTTGACCTGGAGCATCCTATCCGGCACAGATAAGGGTGTTCCTTTAGCATGTTTTCAATTAGGGAATGTTATAATTATTAAAATAATGTTATAATTGCTAATATACTGCTGTAAAAGATAAGATGTGGGAGGTTACGTGAATGACTTCAGATCATAGATGCAGCGAAGGCCTGCTCCTTTCTAAAACCGTGACACTTCCTCGTTTGAACCGCTTAAGTCCTTCTTTGGAAAGCACAGCTCTAAAGATCATGGAAGAATCCGGTGAGTTAGCTCAAGCTATAGGCAAACTCAGAGGACTCAGCGGAGAACGACAACGCCTGGAAGAAGGCGAAGCCATGCAGATGGTGGCTCGGGAATTAGTAGACGTGGCTCAGACGGCTGTCACCATGATGTTTGTCTTAGAAGAGCAATATGGCATAGATTTGGAGACTATTCTGCGAGAACATATAGCAAAATTACAGGCTAAGGGATATTGTGATTGAAATTTTAGAAGCTATTAGTGTTGGGCTGCACAGTAGCCTCTATTTTTTATTAAAGTCCAAAGGGATGCCGATTTGCTTATTTCGGTATTGGTCGGGGGAAGAGTGGCTGGAAATTTTCTTTATGGTTCAGGAGGTATTTATTTGACTCTGGCGAATTGTGTGGAATAACTAAAAATTGCAAGAAGAGAAGACGTTCACCGAGGTCATTAAATATAGGCTTTCGCGTTGGACTGAGCAAGGCTGGAGCAAAGTATAAATGATTAGAGGTGCAGATTGATGTCTATTTTGAAACACTTGAAACTTGGAACAAAACTTACGGTTTTCTTAGGGGCGATCCTGGTTCTTCTATTGCTGGCAACTTCATTTGCCTATTTTGGTTTGACGCAAAACAGTAATGATTTTTACCAATTTGGGAAAATAGCCAATGAGGAAGTGCTGGCCGGAAAAATTCAGTCCAATTTATTGGAGAGCAGGATTGCCTTTAAAAACTTTATCGAGTTGGGGGACAACTCTCAACAACAAGTGTTTGAAGATAACCTTGTTAAGATGCAAACCCTCATCAATGACCTTAAGGCTACTACGGAGGATCAAAACCGAGCTAAAGACGTCGATACTATTTTCCAGAAGGCTAATGAGTATAAAGATGGTTTTAATAAAGTAGTTGGGTATAAAGCCAAAAGAGACACTTTATATAATGCTATGAGTGGTATGGGCAACGAAATGGAACAGAGCTTCGCCAAAATTATGCTCTTGGCTCAGGCTGATCAAGATGCCGAGGCAGTTTATGGCGCCGGAAATGCTGAGAGAAATTTGCTCTTAGTAAGATTATCCGTCATGAAGTATCTGGACAATGATGACCAGACTTCAATAGACTCGGCGAAATCACAGTTTTCCGAATTGGATAAAGCTATCGATATTTATCAGAAATCGCCAAGCAGTCTCAAGAATAAAGAACTTCTCGATCTCATTATTAAAGACAAAACTAACTATCTAAACAGTTTTAACGAGATTGTTTCAGCAGTTGAAAGCACGAAAAGTGTAGTTAATAGTTTAGAAGTGATTGGTCCGGAGATATCCAATACTGCTGAAGAGATCAAAGCTTCAATTATTAAAGAACAGGATAGCTATGGTCCGAAAGTGCAAAAGAGCAACAATAGTTCGATTTACGGCATGTTGGTTTTATCTTTGCTGGCGATTAGTTTAGTCGTGCTTATTTCCCTTGGAATTTTAAAGATGGTTGTTGTACCGGTAAAGACGGTAACTAATACATTTAAAGATATTTCCGAGGGTGAGGCGGACCTGAGCGTAAGGTTGAAGGTTGGTTCGAGTGATGAGCTCGGAGATATGGCGGCCTATTTTAATAAGTTTATGGACAAGCTTCAAGTCATCATGACCGAAAATAAGCATCAGGCTTGGTTGAAAACCGGTCAGACAGAGTTGAACGAAAAGATTCATGGCGATCAGGATCTTTTGGCGTTAGGCAGTAAGATTATCACCTATCTGGCGAAGTATTTAAACGCCCAAGTCGGAGCGATCTATCTTTTGACTGAGGATAATATTCTCAAGATGATGGGCAGTTATGCCTATACTCGACGCAAGAATCTTTCCAATCAAATTTTAGTTGGGGAAGGACTCGTCGGGCAAGCGGCCCTGGAGAAGCAAACCATAATCATCGCCAACGTGCCGGACGACTACATTAAAATTGACTCCGGGATTGGGGAAGCGGTGCCACGCAATATTATTGTCACGCCTTGTATATATAATGAAAAGGTAAAATGTGTTCTGGAACTGGGTCTTCTTCAAGAAATTACGGATATCCAACAGAAGTTTATCGAACAAATCAGCGAAAACGTCGCTGTAGCAATCCATTCAACAGTAGCAAGATCTAAAATGAAGTCTCTCTTGGATAAGACGCTTGAGCAATCTGAAAAGCTGCAAGTTCAACAAGAGGAACTGAGACAGAGTAATGAAGAGTTGGAAGAACAGGCTAGGGCCTTAAAGGAATCTGAAGGTCGCCTGCAGGCGCAGCAAGAAGAGTTAAGGCAAAGTAATGAAGAGCTGGAAGAGCAGGCCAGGGCGTTAAAAGAATCTGAAGCGAATTTGAATGCTCAACAGGAAGAATTGCGAGTGACGAATGAGGAGTTGGAAGAGCGGACAAAAAGTCTTGAACTGCAAAAGAACGATATATCTTTGAAAAATAAACATTTGGAAAGTGCCCAAAAAGAGATTGAGGACAAAGCCAGGGATCTCCAAGTTGCCAGTAAGTATAAGTCGGAATTTTTAGCTAATGTATCCCATGAGCTGAGAACCCCCTTAAATAGCATCCTGGTACTCTCTCAATTGCTGGCCAGTAAGACGGATCATTCTCCGCTTACTGATAAACAGCTGGAATTTGCTAAAACGATCTATAGTTCAGGTACCGATCTACTTAAACTCATTAACGATGTCTTGGATTTGTCCAAAATCGAAGCTGGGAAGATGGATGTCAATTATGAGAACATGAACTTGGAGGAATTTCTTGACTATATAGAGAGATCATTCAGACAGATCGCTGTAGATAAGGGACTCGAATTCAAAATAATTCTGGATAAACAACTTCCGGAAAGCATTTTGACAGATACTCAAAGAGTTCAACAAATCATCAATAACTTAGTTTCCAACGCTTTCAAATTTACCAAAGAGGGCGGAGTTACGATCAATGTCGGACGTCCGAGCCAGAATGATTTTCCCGAGCTGGAAATTGAGAGGGCCAAAGCAATTTGTATAGCCATCCGCGATACAGGGATTGGCATCCCTGCGGAGAAACAATTGTTCATATTTGAAGCTTTCCGACAATCCGACGGTACGACAAGTAGGGAATACGGCGGTACGGGACTGGGTCTTTCCATTTCTAAAGAACTTGCTCAGCTGCTCGGCGGAACGATTGATCTAAAAAGTGAAGAAGGTAAAGGAAGTACGTTTACTTTAATTCTGCCGGAAGAATTAGTTGTCCCGAAGAAATCTGAGCCGGCAGATGTTCCCCTTCAACAAACAACTCCGGAGATAAAAGATATAGCTAAAATAATCGATGAGGTTAAAAGTGAAGTTGATTTAAAAGAGGACAATAGTATGCTTGATCTGAGTGACAAACTGCTGCTGATTATTGACGATGATCAAAATTTTTCCGGTATTTTGGCCGATCTGGCTCAAGAGAAAGGATTTACCTGCCTAACTTCCAAGGACGGTGAGACCGGAATCCAGCTAGCGAGGCAACATAGGCCGAAAGCTATTTTGCTGGATATCGGTTTGCCTGGCATAAGCGGTTGGGAAGTCCTCGAAGAATTAAAGAAGCACAGTGAAACGAGAGATATTCCCATCCATATTATTTCCGGTCATGAGAATTTCATCACGGACGAAAGTGAGAAAGGAATTGTTGGTTACCTGCGCAAACCGGTCAGCGTAGAAAAAATAAATGACATGTTCCAACGCTTAGAAAGCGGGGAAGAAAAATCTCTAAAGAAGCTGCTCTTGATAACCAGTGATGAATCTCAAAAAACGGTCATCACAGAAGTAATCGGCAGTAAAGGTATTGTAGTTTCGACGGTTGAGACAGGACAAGAGGCGTATAACCTTTTGCAGACTGAGCGTTTTGATTGTATTATTTTCGATATCATGCTAAAAGATATGTCGGGTTATGAGCTGTTAGCTAAACTCAGAGAAAATAAAGACCAGGTGCCAATTATTATTTATACCGATACGGATTTTATAACGGATGAGGAAGGTCCAATGCAAGGTTATGGTGAAAGCATTATCATCAAAGGTTCTCGTTCCATGGAAAGACTGGTAGCTGAGGCCAGCTTGTTCTTGCATGGTGTCGACTCAAAAATAACGGATAAAAAGCAAAAAGTGACTAAAAAATACCAAGAGAAGGAAGCCTCATTAAAAGATAAGAAAGTGCTCATCGTAGATGACGATATGAGAAATGTTTTTGCCTTGACGAGCGCTTTAGAGGAAAAGAATATGGTCGTTATTATAGGCAAGAACGGTAAAGAAGGAATTGATAAACTGCATCAATATCAAGATATTGACCTTATTTTGATGGATATTATGATGCCGGAGATGGATGGTTATACCGCTATGAGAGAAATCAGAAAAGAGGAGAGATTCCGCAAGATCCCAATTATCGCTCTGACAGCCAAAGCGATGAAGGAAGATAAAAATAAGTGTATCGAGGCCGGGGCTAACGATTATCTGACGAAGCCAATTGAGTTGGATAAACTCATCTCACTTCTGAGGGTCTGGTTGTATAAATGATGCGGGATCAGAGTTTAAATAATCTGGAAAATGAAGATCTGGAAATTCGGTTTTTGCTGGAGGCCATCTTTTTAAAATATGGCTACGATTTCCGAGATTATTCCAAAGCCCATTTAAAGCGACGAATAATGCATCGCTTATCGCTCTCGGGACTTAACAATATCTCGCAGATGCAACATCAGGTTCTCAATGATCGGGCCTTTTTAGATACTTTGCTCAACGATTTTTCGATAAATGTCACGGAGATGTTTAGAGATCCGGCCTTCTATAAAGTGTTTCGTCAGGAAGTCGTACCTGTTTTGAGAACCTACCCGTTTATAAAAGTGTGGCATGCGGGATGTTCAAGCGGTGAAGAAGTTTATTCAATGGCCATTTTGCTTAAAGAAGAGGGCTTATATGAGCGCACGCAAATTTATGCGACAGATTTCAATGTTGAGGTACTGGAAAAAGCCCGACAAGCGATCTACCCTATTGACGATATCAAAGATTATACTTACAATTATCAACAATCCGGTGGATTAGCCTCTTTTGCAGATTACTATATTGCGCGTTATGATTCAGTTATTCTGGAGAATTCGCTTAAAAAAAAGATTATTTTTGCTGATCATAATCTCGTAACTGATGGTGTCTTTGGAGAAATGCATGTTATTATTTGCAGGAATGTTCTGATCTATTTTAATAGAGAACTTCAAAATAAAGTATTTAAGCTTTTCTACGAAAGTTTACGTAATGGGGGGTTCTTGGGGATAGGAACCAAAGAAAGCCTGAGATTTTCGGATTATATGGAGAAATTCGTTACCATTAGTGAAAACCTTAAAATATATCAAAAGAAATTTGAGGTTTAAATGGTTGACAAGGGGGTGAGCACATGTGCGCTATCGGGCTATTGTAATCGGCTCCTCGACAGGAGGAATGGAGGCGCTTAGAATCATACTGGAAGTATTGCCGAAGAGTTTTTCCGTTCCCATTCTGATAGCCCAGCATGTCAGTCCCCATTCCGACAACTACTTAGCAACCTTCCTTGATCGCGTTTGCCAGATTTCTGTCAAAGAAGCTGAAGAAAAGGAAAAAGCGATTCCCGGTTATGCTTATCTTGCGCCTCCTAATTATCATTTACTGGCAGAAACCGATGGATCGCTGTCGCTTTCGGTTGAAGCACGGGTTAGTTATGCTCGACCTTCAATTGATGTGCTTTTTGAATCTGCAGCTGAGGCCTATAATAGAGGCCTGATCGGAATTGTCTTAACCGGAGCTAATTCTGATGGAAGCAAAGGTCTGAAAAGGATCAAAGAGTGTCAAGGGTTAACCATCGTTCAAGATCCGAATACCGCCCAGGCAGAGGCCATGCCCAGAGCGGCCATCAATGCCACAAACGTAGATTATATTACGCCGTTAATAGGAATAGGACCGTTGCTGAATAAAATAATAATAGGAAAAAGTGGGGAGAAAAGTGGATATTAGTGAACGAGTTAATATACTGATAGTGGATGATAAACCAGGAAATATCCTTGTTTTAGAAGGTATCCTGGAAACTCTGGAGTGTAACATAATTACGGCAAGTTCAGGTAATATCGCGTTGGGCTTAATGCTGGAATATGATTTTGCTTTAGTACTTCTCGATGTGCAAATGCCGGAAATGGACGGCTTTGAGACCGCTATGCTGATGAAGGGCAGCGAACGGACTAAAGTACTGCCCATAATTTTTGTCACAGCGATCAGTAAAGAACAATGGTGTATCTTCAAGGGGTATGAGGTAGGGGCGGTAGATTATTTATTTAAGCCGATAGAACCGATTGTTCTGAAAAGTAAAGTTAAGGTTTTTTTAGAACTTTATGAACAGAAAAGGTTGCTCAAAAAACAGACCGAATTGCTGGAGTTGAAGGTGAAAGAATTACTGGACCTTAAACAGATTAACTGCTATTTGGAAAATCTTTCCACGATCGACGGCTTAACAGGGATACCTAACCGACGCAGTTTCGATCAGTTTATCGATCGGAGTTGGAAGTATTCTATCAGAGAACAACAGCATCTATCGTTAATCATGGTCGATATTGATTCTTTCAAAGCCTTCAATGACAATTATGGCCACCTTGAAGGAGATGACTGTCTGGTACTTGTCGCCAAAACACTGCTTTCCTGTATTAGACGGCCGATTGATTTAATCGCCCGTTATGGGGGCGAGGAATTCATAGCCGTATTGCCGGATACGGATAAGCAGGGAGCCTTATTGGTGGCAGAGAGGATGAGAAAAGGGATTGAGCAGTTAGCTCTGCCGCATGAATATTCTGAAATCGCAGCGTTCGTTACAATCAGCATAGGTGTTGCTTCGATCATCCCGCAACCGGCAGACTCAATTGTAGATTTCATTAAAACCGTCGATGAGGCAATGTATCAGGCCAAGCTGGAGGGGAGAAACCGAGTTTATTGCGGTTAGGCCCAAAGCCGGAGGGTTGTCAGAAGTCACTCGGGATCTACTCTCAGCGCCCTTGGAATAATTAAAATAGCCGAGGGTATTTCTCAGTCAGCTTGACAACAGATTGGTTAAAATGATACCTTTGAGTACAACGCTGTACTGGGTGGGAGAAGATCGTTTGGACCTTGGAATTTGAGAACTTGTTGTATTGGCCTTGGAAGGGTGAGTGAATATGAGCTATCTGACGATTATTGCTTTGGGAATAGTAGTGTTGTTTGGTTATTGGTCAGGAAAGCGGCGTCGCAAGTCGCAGCAGAGACAGAACCCTAAAATAAATAAGTTCTATTCAATGGCGAGACCCGGAAAGCAGACTAAATTGCGTAGAATCAAATAATTTAAATCTTTTACTGAAATTATCTCTGTGGTAAGTGAAGGAATTGACTTCAGTTTATAGAATAGTTAGACAAAGGGCATAATAATTCAAAATAACTTTTTAAGATAAGGGGATTTTAGATTGGAAAGACCGATGAGCAACCCTAGTCGTATGGTCGTTATTGAAAATAAGAGTAACGGTGAGCGTTTTCTCGTGGATCTATTAAAAGGTCAAACTTATGACAAAGAACTATACACGAAGATTACTTATGAAGTTCCGCTGAAAAAGGAATTTTGGGACTTACCGCGTTTATCTAAGTCAAAATGAGAAGCTTATTTATTCATCTGAAAGTTGTAGGGGCAATTCGGGTATTGCCCCTATGCAGCCAACAGCCAAAACGAAATGACAGGGGGACGGTTCTCTTGTCTGACAATTCAAGTCAGACGAGAGAACCGTCCCCCTGTCGTAAGTCAGACCAGAGAACCGGCACCTGTTGCGCATGCCCCTGTTGAGCGCAGCCAAGGTTTCTCTTAAATTTCTTAGATTATGGTCTTTTTAGCTGCAGGACTCTGTCAAAACTTGAGGAGATCCGATTCTGGGGGAAGAGTTGTCTCACCAAAGCAAGTACTTTCATTCGGGCATTGGCGATAATCCAGTCCCCCAGTCTAACGGCAGCAAGGGCCAAGAAAATCCCCGCGATCACATCGGTAACCCAGTGGATTTCAAGATAAAGAGTAGAGTAAATGATCGAGAGACAAAAGAAGGTCCAAACCCAGCGGAACAAGTGGCTTTTCTCTCTCCAAGCGAGCAAAAGCATGGCAAAGGCTATTGAAGTATGCATTGAAGGAAAACAGTTAACGACGACTACGGCAGCGTCAGCTGCCGAAAGATTACGAGCCATCCCGTCGGGTTGGCCCAGAACATACCAGACTTCGTTAACGTGAATTGTGAGATATAAGGGGAAAATTAAAACGAATTGTAAGACGTGGGCCGATAAACTATAACGGATCATTTTCAGAGAATCTTTGGCCAAAAAAGACCGGAAGACGGGTATCAGGACAGGAAGAGTAAAGCCATTGGCATAGATCCAACGAAAGTAGCTCGTTAACCAAGGGGTTTGGATCACTCTGAACATCCAGCCATTATTACCCGGGATTGCTTTAAACAGAGCATCCAAATCAAAAAGGTGGGTTTTAGTACCTAATTGCCAATAAACGACATCATTCCAGAAAGGAGGGAAATATTGCCACATTATAATTGGGAAGAGAATTAAAGGGATTCCGATCAGCAAGAAACGTTTCCAAGAAATTGTCAGGCAATCATGTTGCACTCCCCAAAAGGCCAGAACCAGCAAAAGATAGGAGTAATGGGCAGAGCGGTTGGGGGCAACAATGAAGTACGCGGCAATAGCAATCAGGCTTATTTGCCAAAAGTATTTCTTGGGCAAGCCAATAGTTCTGATTGTTCTAAAGTCCATAGAAGAAATCATTTTATGTATCTCAATCCTTTCCAAAATTTCAAATACCCATGACAGAGTGGATAAAGGATTAATAAACCCAAGAGCCAGACTGCAATCCCAGGCGGCAAAGAATAGCCATTGAAATCAGAGAGCAGCGCCGGGACAGCGGCATAAAGCCAGAGATGAGTATTGTAAAAGAGCAGCGGAACCCGGCCAAAGTCCTCTAATATGCCGCCGATTCCAGAGGTCTGCGGCAGCTTATAAAATAAGAAAAGCAATAAAAAGACAAGACCGAGATAAAGCAGAAAGTAGTCTGGGCTCGGGGGGTATTTGGAAAGACCGAAAAAGCCCTGAAACGTGCCATCGGGACGAAGGTAATCCCCTATTCCTGAGAAACGGAGGACAAAGAAAAGGGCCAAACTACTAAAACCTGAGACAGCGAACCTGCTGGCTTCGTAGGCAATTCCGCGCTGCTGCGCATAAGTTTGTCCGTACAGCCAGCCAAGGGTCATTGGTAAAAGCCAGGGGATGACCGGAAAGTTGTTGTTTATTAAAAAGCGGGAGGAAAAAGGAACAGGCAGAACCAGAAGAGCTTGCCAGGCCTGTACCAGGGTTGGCTGAAATGGGAAACTCTCAGTAATGCCGGGCAGAGACCATTGACTGAATAAATAAAGGAGAGCAGATATCCCTAAAAGTTTCCAAGGGGAAATGTGCCGCCCAAGTGCAAGGATAAAAAAACCAAGCCCTATTGTCGATAAGACGCTTAACGAAAAAAACGTTCCCCAAGTTGTGATAGCAAGTGATTTAGCTTGAATGAACATAGGAAGATTAAAGGCGGGAGAAGCAACAAACAGTTGGAATACGATCAGGAGCATTCCGCGGTGCCATAAATGACGGTTGATACCGGTATTGGAAATCCCCTTCATTTCGCGCTTTTTGATAGAGAGGGCCAAAACATAACCGGCGATGAAGAGGAAACCGGGGGCACAGAGACTCGACAAGAACATAACAATTAAAGCCAGAAAGTTTGAGACACCAAGCGGATTGAAGGTTACGGTGCCATTGATTAAAAGAGGTAATCCTTCATTATTGATGCGTCCGCTACTCCAAAAGAATAAAGCGTGGTCCAGCGCCATGAAAGCCATTATTAAGCCACGGGTTCGGTCTAAAAAGGGAAGTCTGTCAGAAATACTATTAGGCGCTTGGAGACTTTTAGCTTTAGTTGCCTGGGCTGTAAAGTTTAAACTCAACGGCTAATCCTCTTTTCTAAAAGCTCTATACAATTATGAATTATACTCTCCAAAAATCTATAAAATCTGCGGAATTTATGACAAAGTTATGAAGAAGTAGTTAAGGTGTAGGGATTTATAGTGAAAAAGGCTCCACAATCCTGAAAGAGCAGGAGCTGTGGAGCCTTAACTGATTAAAAACCGAGCTGGGTAACATTTTAAAACGTTCGGCATACCAATATCCTAGCCAAACTTCAGCAAAGGGGAAATCAAAGCATGCATATTCACGTAGTACAGAGCGGCGATACGTTACGGACCCTAGCCAGCCGTTATAAGCTGACTATTCAGCAGATCGCTTTCGCCAACGGTTTAGCTGTCTCGGCTGCTTTAGTCAGTGGTCAGGCGCTGGTAATCCCCACCTCCGCCCCTAAGCAAATTCTGCAGTCCAACTCTAAGCCTTTCAAAGAAGTTAATGCGTATATAACTAATCTGGGAAGCCCCGGTCAGAGCCTGATCGGACAAATAGGTGACGATTTAACTTACTTAAGCCCTTTCAGCTATAAGGTTAACAGTGATGGCACCCTCCAAGGCTTAAATGATCAGCGGGTTTTAGAGAGCGCGCGCTCCAAGAACGTTTCGCCGCTGATGAGCATTGCTAATCTTGATGACCAAGGTTTTAATTCAAATATTGCTCATGTACTCCTTAATAATGCTTCGGTGCAGAGAATCTGTATCGATAACATTTTGAATATCATGACTTTAAAAGGGTACCGGGGTCTTAATATTGACTTCGAATATGTTCCCTCCGCAGATTGGGAACGCTATAATTACTTTCTCGAGCAGTTAGTCAATCGCTTGCACTTTTATGGATATTCCGTTTCAAGTGCCTTGGCTCCCAAACTATCTGCCAAGCAAAGGGGTCTCTTATATGAAGCTCACGACTATGCGGTCCACGGTCAACTCTTGGACTTCGTGGTATTGATGACCTACGAATGGGGTTGGGCAGGCGGTCCCCCGATGGCCATTGCACCGCTCAACATGGTCAAGCGGGTATTAGATTATGCGGTTACTGTTGTTTCGCGGGATAAAATCATGCTTGGTATAGAATTGTTTGCCCGTGATTGGACCCTGCCTTATGCAGAGGGGGGACCAAACGCCCGTACCTTCACTCCCGAATATGCAATTCAGTTGGCTGCCCGTTACCACACCGCCATCCAGTATGATCAGACTTCTCAATCCCCATTCTTCAGGTATGGAGACGACAACGGTCGTAACCATATAGTCTGGCTTGAAGATGCGCGGAGCATGCAAGCAAAATTTAAGCTGGTTAAGGACTATAGACTGCGTGGGATCAGCTACTGGGCTCTCCCAACGTCCTTTCCACAAGTATGGCTTGTACAAGAGGATAGCTTCAATGTGCTTAAAGTATAAGTAGGGCCCTTAGCTATTAAATTTGGAGTTGTTAAATTAGCGAGGTAGAATATTCACCTTGATCAGCTTGTTTCTGAAGAGAAGAACTATCATCTCCTCCCTGCGCTTGTTCCAGCCATTTTTTGGTCACGATAAGTTTAACGATATTCCCCTTTTCGTCAGGGCCCTGAAGTGTGATTTTTTCTCCAAATAAGGTGTCGAATAACCCTACTGAATAGCGCATCAGTTAAGATCTCCTTTCAAATAGCCTAGATTAAGCTTAGTGTTTAATTTAGTTAATAATAGCTTATAATATCAACCTTAAGAAAACCTTAAAAAACTATGGCAAGCTATGATATAATTAATGCGATAGCTCCGGATAATAAACGGATTTTCTGAACCGGCCGGGAAAGGGCTGCTAAATAGAACATGCGCTTGGCTCCTGGCCCAGCGCTTGTTTTTTGCTTAGATTGAGATAGTTCCTAAAATCCCGCATTTTTTTATACCTGCAAGGAGAAACGCTGTAAATACGCCTTGGGGAATTCTGAACGGGGAACCACAGATTACACAGATTACGCAGATTAAGAACGATTAGATAGAAACACACAGACAAAGGATAAAGGGGATGGAGAATGTGGAACGGGATTATTGAGTTACAAGCGATTTGTAGTTTAGAGCCAAAATGTCTTTATTCTGTGTTAATCTGTGTAATCTGTGTAATCTGTGGTTGATTAACTGAGTACCTGAATAGTCACAAAAATAATGATTCGCAATTCAATTTGCAGGTATAATTTTTATACCTACAAAACACCAAAATGCCTGTAAAATCAGGGTTTATTAATGTCGGTATAATTTTTCGCGGGAATCAAGGATAGTTGTATAGTTTTATTAAATCCCTGAAAGGGGTATTTAAGGAGATAACTCGCTATGGATAGATCAAACCATATTCGGCAGGATCCGGTTGAGGATCCCTCGACCCTTCTTTTGTCATGGTATATGGCAGAAAAAAGGGATTTGCCTTGGCGGAGGACGAAAGATCCCTATGCAATCTGGGTGTCTGAAATTATGTTGCAGCAGACCCAGGTCAAGACCGTCATTCCCTATTATGAACGATTTATCCAGCGTTTTCCCGGTGTAGAACAACTGGGAACAGCGAGTCTGGAGGAGGTCTTAATGGTGTGGCGCGGGTTGGGATACTATTCCAGGGCCCGTCGCCTGTGGGCAGGTGCTCATTATCTTCTCGAACAACGAGGCGGAAAAATGCCGAATGATTACGAATCTCTGCTGCGTGTACCGGGAATCGGTAAGTACACGGCAGGAGCAATCGCAAGTATCGCCTTTGGGCAAAGGGTCGCAGCGGTCGATGGCAATGTTTTGCGGGTGGCAGCCCGCCTTTTGGCCTGGTCTGAACCGGTTGAGACGGCACGAAGTTATCGGCGCTTTAACGACCAACTGTTGGTCTGGCAACCGGCTCTTCAGCCGGGGGACTTTAATCAAGCGTTGATGGAACTGGGGGCTACGGTTTGTACGCCGACGAAACCGGATTGCGCAAGTTGTCCGCTGTCTCAGGTTTGTGCTGGTCACTTACGAGGGGAGGTCCACCGCTATCCTGTGAAAAAGTTAAAGGCCAAGCGTCAAAGCGTGACCCGCTTGACCTTTGTTCTTCGCCAGGGGGACCGGGTATTTCTCCGGAGACGTCCGCCAAGGGGGCTGCTGGCAGATCTCTGGGAGTTTCCCGGTGTGGAATTATGTCAGGAAGAGGGTCTGAACAATAATTTTCCTGTGATCACTGACGGCGAGTGGTTGGAGCTCTGGCAAAAGGTTATATCCGAGTTGGGAGTTGAAGGGTTGGAGCGGGTGCAATTTGGGCCGGACTTAAAACTGCGCGGACCAGTCTGGTACACCTTCAGCCATCGGCGCTGGAAAATCTGCTGGGTCATCGTCGATCTTCCTGAATCCTTCGCGCTTAAACCGGCGGGCGCTTCTTTAGTTAAAGAAGCGGTCGGGGAGTATCGGTTGGATTCCGGGGGAGGCCACCAGGGTGATAACCGATGCTGGGCGTCTGCTCAAGACTTAAGCAAGATTCCTCTTCCGGTGGCCTTCCAAGCCATTGTCGAGGATTTACAGCTCTTCACTGGCTAACAACCGCTCCAAGATCTCCGGTTTCGGTGTGAGGTATAAGGTCCAGTTCTGTTCATAGATCACCATTCCGGGCTTGGCTGAATTAGGCTTTTTAAGCTGTTTGACATGGGTGTAATCGACGGCAACCTGAGAAGACCCGCGAGCCTGGCTGTAATAGATCGCCAGGGCTGCCGCTTCTTCCAGGGTGGCGTTATCCGGGAACTCTTCCCCTTCTTCGAGGGGAATCAGAACGTGTGATCCGGGAATCACCTTGACATGCAGCCAAAGATCGGTTGGTTTACCTTTGCGCAGGGACAACCAATCATTTTGCGCATTATTTTTACCGACCAAGATGACGCGGCCTTGGCTCGAACGATAGACACGAGGGTGAATAGACTCTTTGGGAACTTTTGCTTTCGCTTTGGACTTTGTCTTGAGGCGGCCTTTTTTAGGTTGGATAGTATCCTTTTTCAGATGCTTTCCGGCTATATACCCTTGACCAACGAGTTCAAGCTGGATTTCGTCAAGCTCAGAGAGTGTGGAAGCTTGGTCTAAACTCACCTTTAAGGAATCGAGGTAGCTCAATTCCTCCAGAGCAGCCTCTTGAAGCGGCTTGGTTTTGAGCAGCGTGGCTTTTGCTTTGTTATAGAGTTTGTAGTAGCGCTGGGCATTGTCAATGGCGCTGATGTGAGGATTGAGAGGAATAGTCAGGCAAGCAAGGGCGGGGTCGTAATAATCTTCCACAGTCATTTCGGTGGCGGCGGGAGAAATATTATAGAGGTTGGCGGTGAGGAGCTCTCCCCACTTTTGATACGCCAGACCGGACTCTGCCCCGGTCTCGGCCTCAGCATATATTTTAAGCTTTTTGTTGAAATGGGAGCGTTGTTCTAAAACGATTTTTCGCAAAGAGCCCCGTTTTGACTCAATTGTATTGCCGCTGGATTTTAACCGATAGAAGGCCGCGATCGCGTCGTTTAACGAAGGAAGGTTTTCCGCTCTCAAGTCTTGATATTGTTGAAAGGGAATAAAAGTGAAGGCGATGGGGGAGGCCCGGAGAGCGGATTTATAATAAAGACACGGTTGAATGGTCAGAAGCCCTTCGGGATTGCTTAATTGGCGGTAGGCCTGAAAAAGTCGTGAAAAATCTATTTCCCCGCACTGATCGAGGCGAATTTCTGTACTTAGCCCAGCCCGAATGACGATTTCCCGGGCCAATTCCGGGCTGATCCCGGCAAGGCGGGCGAGCAGGATATCCGCGATGGGGTGATCTAGTTCTCCCTGATAAAGGGCCCGCCGCCAGAGTTCTTCGTCTGTCTGAGGAGGCAGTTTGCCCTGAGTCGGAGGGGCGAGGTAGGTTCGGCCGGGTAATACTTCGCGATAGCGGCTTACGGCATGGGAATAGCGCTTAAGACCATCGAGGATCGTATTTGTCGCCGGATCAACGAGGATGAGATTACTGTGTTTTCCCATGATTTCTAACTGAAGTTGCAGGGTGACCAGATCTTGGCGGTCGTTGTGATTTTGAATCTCAAAGGTTATAACCCGCTCCAGCTCATTTTGGCGGAGGTTGACAATTTTGCCGCCCTCCAGGTATTTGCGCAAAATCATACAGAACATTGGCGGGGAAGTCGGATTCTTTTTGTTTTCTTGGGTGAGGTGGAAACGGGCGGAGGTTGCACCGGTACTAAGCAGAAGGCGCAGGGAGCCCTGCAGACGCAGTTGGAAATGGATTTCCTCCTTTTCCGGTTGATGAATTTTATCAATGCGTGCTCCGATGAGCTGCGGAGCGAGCTCTTTAAGCAGATAGGCGAGGGTTACACCGTCTAAGGCCATGTGAGAACTCCTTTCATCACTCGAACGAACTATTGAGCGAAGCGAGTTCGCCGCTTTTTAGTATAACACAGATGTACAACCGAGGCATTTTTCAATCCCCTGGAGAATAAGCATGTACTACATTACGCGCTGCACGAGGCGCGATGTACGGTGTAGGATAGGCGAAAGGGAGGAGAAAGGTATGCAGCAACAGGCGTGGCATGTATTGCCTTGGCTTGACGTGGCCAAGGCCTTGGATGTGCATCCGGGGAAAGGGTTAAGTGTTAAAGAAGTTCAGCGGCGGTTAGTTGAGGTTGGAAAAAATGTTTTGGCGGTGAAAAAGGGAGTTCATCCTGTTTTTCTGTTCCTGGGACAATTTAAGGATTTTATGGTTTTGGTCTTACTGGCGGCGACGGTTGTATCGGGACTTTTAGGTGAGATTGCGGATGCAGTCACGATTCTGGCGATTCTGATTATTAATGCCATTCTTGGTTTTGTTCAGGAGTATCGCGCAGAGCGTTCCATGGAATCTCTCCGTTCACTTACGGCTCCTGAGGCGCGGGTGTTGAGGGAAGGTCTGGAGCAGCGGATTCCGGCTGCGGACATTGTACCTGGGGATCTGGTTCTTCTGGAAGCAGGGGATCGGATTCCAGCCGATATGCGCTGGCTTCAGGCTGTCAATCTGCAAGTGGAAGAGTCAGCCCTAACCGGGGAATCTCATCCGGTGAGCAAAAGTATCTTGCCGCTGCGGGAAGAACTCACGCCAATGGCGGATCGCCGGAATATGGGGTATATGGGAACTTCGGTTGTCAATGGCCGGGGGGCCGGCGTGGTTGTGGCGACCGGAATGGAAACGGAGATGGGCGTCATTGCCGGTATGATCCAAAGTGTGGAAGAGGAAGAAACTCCTTTGCAAAAGCGTTTGGCTGAACTGGGCAAATGGTTAGTGCTGATCAGTTTTCTGGTCTGTGCTGCCGTGGTGCTGACCGGAGTTTTAAGAGGAGAAGACTTTTATAAAATGTTCTTTACCGGGGTGTCTTTGGCCGTGGCGGCCATTCCCGAAGGCTTACCAGCGATTGTCACGGTGGCCTTGGCGGTGGGAGTGCAGCGGATGGTGAAGCGGCAGGCGATCATTAGGAAACTTCCTGCAGTGGAAACCTTGGGGTGTGCGACGGTGATTTGTTCAGACAAGACGGGGACCCTGACCCAGAACGAAATGACGGTGCGCAGGATCTACTCGGCCGGACGAAAAATTACCGTTTCCGGCGAAGGGTATGATCCTAAAGGGGACTTCCAGGGTGCTGATCCGGAGAAAGACAGGGATCCGCTGCGAGAAGGGTTAAAGATTGCGGCCCTTTGCAACAATTCCAAGTTGACCAAGAAAGGGGCTCAAGTTGCCGGGCTCTTTCGTTCCAAAGGAAAGGATGCTCCTTGGGGGGTTGAGGGTGATCCTACTGAGGGAGCTATTCTAGTGGCTGCTGCTAAGGCCGGGATCTGGCGGGAAGTTCTGGAACGCAAACAAGAGCGAATTGGCGAGTTGCCCTTTGATTCCGACCGGAAACGGATGAGTGTTGTTTATCAGACGAAACAAGGCAAAATGGCCTATGTCAAAGGGGCCCCGGACATGATCCTGCGGCTCTGTCGACGTGAGCTAACTGAACAAGGGGTTGAGGAACTGTCCGAGGAACGTGCGCGCAGTATTATGCGGGCTAATGATGAAATGGCCCGGCATGCCCTGCGGGTCTTGGCAGTCGCCGAAAAACCATTGTCAGATTCTGAGCCGCTCGACGAGCAGGTTGAACAAGGGTTGACCTTTGTCGGACTGCTCGGAATGATTGACCCACCTCGAACCAGTGCGGTCAAGGCGATTAAAGTATGCCGGCAGGCCGGAATTAAACCGGTCATGATTACGGGTGATCACCGCTTAACCGCAGAAGCCGTCGCTCATGAATTGGGAATTTTACGCGGAACGGGTGGCGGGGTGATCACGGGAGAAGAACTGGAGAGAATGTCAGATCGGGAGTTAAGTGAACGGGTCCTGGATATATCCGTCTATGCCCGCGTGACGCCGAAAGATAAGCTCAGAATCGTGCGGGCCTTTAAAAAACAGGAACAGGTCGTGGCCATGACCGGTGACGGGGTCAATGATGCCCCGGCGGTTAAAGAGGCCGATATAGGAGTGGCCATGGGTTTAACCGGAACAGACGTAACCAAAGAAGCCTCAGCGATGATTCTGGGAGATGATAATTTCGCGACGATTGTGGCTGCTGTGGAAGAGGGCCGGGGGATCTACGACAATATTCGGAAGTTTATTCGTTATTTACTGTCTTGTAATCTCGGAGAAGTCTTAACGATGTTTTTGGCGACCCTTGTGGGTCTGCCGCTACCGCTGCTCCCCATTCAAATCCTCTGGGTCAATCTGGTTACAGACGGTTTGCCGGCGATGGCTTTAGGAGTAGACGGAGCCGAACCGGGCCTTATGAATCGTCCGCCCAGAGCTCCGGGAGAGAGTATTTTTGCCCGCGGCTTGGCCGGTAAAATAGGGGTACGGGGGACCATGATCGGCTTAGGAACGCTCTTTGTGTTTGTGGTCGGACTCTTTATGGGGGTCAATATGTTAGGAGCCCGAACTATGGCCTTTACTACCCTGGTGTTTTCTCAGTTATTTCATGTCTTCGATTGCCGGTCTGAGGAAAGAGGGATCTTTGAAGTGGGTCTCTTGACAAATCCCTATCTCGTTGGAGCAGTGCTGATCTCTACGATCATGCAGCTTAGTGTCATTTATCTTCGTCCTTTGCAAGCGATCTTTAAGACCGCACCTTTACACAGTTGGCAATGGGCTTTTATCCTCTGCGTGGCGGGTGGGCCGTCTGTCTTGATCGGAGTTGCCCGTCTTCTCAAGAACAGTTGGCAAGGAAAACCGTCCATAGCTAAGGGATAGGTGCGAAGTGCGAAGTTCGAGGTTCAATATTTGAAATTCGGACTTCGTGTCGTTTTGGGCATCAGATCCGCCTTGGGGAATTCTGAACGTGGAACCACAGATTACACAGATTACACAGATTACACAGATTAAGAACGATTAGCCAAAAACACACAGACAAAGGATAAAGGGGATGGAGAATGTGGATTGGCGATCATCAATTGAGTTACAAGCGATTTGTAGTTTAGAGCCAAAATGTATTTATTCTGTGTTAATCAGTGTAATCTGTGGTTGATTAACTGAGTACCTGAATAGCTGTCTTTTGTATAATGTATAACGGCTCTCCTCTTCGTGTATACTTGCGTCAAATGGTTGACCCATTTAATCCCGTATAGTATTCTTTTATAGAGATAAAGCATAGAGTGAATTATACTTTGTTTTAATGATCAGGGATTTCATAATAAGTATAAGGTGAATTTATCCGGGGGAGAGGCTGAATGTGCGATATTCGAACATTGAACCTCGAACCTCGATTTTAGGGGGAACGCGATGAAATTCGTTAAAATGCATGGTCTGGGGAATGATTTCGTTTTCCTGGACCATTTTTCTGTTGCGGAAGATGTCGATTACCCGGAGTTAGCCAAGCAGCTCTGTCACAGGCAATTTGGTATCGGGGGAGATGGGCTGATTGTAATCCTGCCTTCGAAAGTCGCCGATATCCGGATGCGAATCATTAACTCAGATGGCTCCGAACCTGAAATGTGCGGTAATGGTATCCGTTGTTGCGCGAGATATGTCTACGATCGAGGGATTGTCCAACATACCCCAATGCGTGTGGAAACTCTGGCAGGTATTCTGACTCTCAAGCTTAATATCCAAGGAGGCCGGGTTCATGGGGTACAAGTGGACATGGGTGAGCCTATTCTGCGGGCAGACCTCATTCCGGTATTGGTCAAAGGAGAGGCTGTGGTGGGACAACTCCTTGAAGTGTTGGGCAAAACGTTCCAATATACGGCCGTTTCTATGGGAAATCCGCATTGCGTTATCTTTGTGAAGGATTTTGCTGCGTTGGATTTTGAACAGGTTGGTCCGGCCCTTGAGAAACATCCGTTGTTTCCCCGTAAGACCAATGTCGAATTTGTTCAGGTCAATTCGTCTCAGGAGCTGACTATGAAAGTTTGGGAACGGGGCGCCGGGCCGACGCTTGCTTGCGGGACAGGTGCCTGTGCCTCGGTGGTCGCGGCTGTGCTCAACAATAAAACCGAACGTGCCGTTACTGTCCATTTGCCGGGCGGAGACTTATTTATCGAATGGGGAATAGACAAGCACGTCTATATGACCGGTCCTGCGACGTATGTGTTTAAGGGTGAATTGACAGAGACAATGAACTAATTTAAGGCATTTGATTTAGGTAAGGTTAATTAAAGGAGGATTCTTGTATTTATGGAAGAAGCACAAAGGATTCAGGCGTTGCCCCCGTACTTATTTGCCCGAATTGATGAAAAGATAGCGGATGCCAAGGCCAAAGGCGTTGATGTTATCAGCCTGGGGATTGGGGATCCTGATCTCCCAACTCCGGATCATATTATTGACAAGCTCGTAGAAGCCGCACGTAACCCGGAAAATCATCGTTATCCTTCTTATGTCGGGATGTTGGAGTTTCGTTCAGCGGTGGCGGAATGGTATAAACGGCGTTCCAATGTTGTACTTGATCCGAAAAAAGAAGTCGTCACGCTCATAGGCTCGAAAGAGGGAATTGCGCACATTGCTTTTTGCTATATCAATCCCGGAGACGTTGCCTTAATTCCGGACCCCGGTTATCCGGTCTATGGTGTGGGGACCTTACTGGCCGGCGGAGTGCCTTATATCATGCCGCTTAAGGGAGAAAATGGTTTCTTGCCTGATCTGGAGGCGATTCCGGCAGAGGTGGCGCAGAAGGCCAAGCTGATGTTTTTGAATTATCCCAATAACCCCACCGGGGCCATTGCGGATGAAAGCTTTTATCTTAAGGTCATTACTTTTGCCAAGAAATATGACATTATTGTCTGTCATGATGGGCCTTACTCGGAAATTGCCTTTAATGGCTTTAAGCCTCTGAGCTTTTTGGAGGTTCCTGGGGCCAAGGATGTAGGAATTGAGTTCCATTCTATGTCCAAAACCTATAATATGACGGGGTGGAGAATCGGCTGGGCGGCAGGAAATGCCAGGGTGATCGAGGCCTTGGGACGCATTAAATCAAATATTGACTCGGGGGTTTTTCAGGCGATCCAGGAAGCCTCAATTGAAGGGCTTTTAGGTAATCAGAACATCATCCAGGAAAATAACACGATCTATCAAGAACGACAAGATATCGTTATTGCCGGACTGACCGCTTTGGGGTGGAACGTGGAGAGACCTAAAGCCACGATCTATGTTTGGCCCAAAGTGCCTAAAGGATATACATCGACCTCATTCTGTGAATTAATTTTAGATAAGGCCGGCGTGGTAGTTACCCCCGGCAACGGTTACGGGGAATATGGTGAAGGTTACTTTCGCATTTCGCTGACGATCAGTACGGAGCGACTCAAGGAAGCTTTAAAGCGGTTGCAGGATAATTTTGGGAAGTTCGAATTCCAGTAAACCGGTTCCTTTCCTCAGAAGAACACATAGCGGCTTCAGGCGGAGTCGACTTCGCCTGAAGCCTGCGTAGGAAGAACCCTAACTCTAATTACCAAATCGATACTTGCCAAGCGCATCTTCAAACGATGCGCTTGGCAATTTCTTGGACTACCTATGGTGAGAGTGATCAACCCGACCCACGCCTCGTATGGACAACATAACCAGACAATTGAAAATATTGGGTGGACACAGTACGTTCTGATTTGGATTTACTGGCTTTGAAAAATATGGTAATATTGAAGTGAGATAGGAAGGTGTCGTTAGTGGGTGCATCAGATATTCCGGCTTGTGTTTGTTCGCAGATGGATTTTATTACCAATTAAATTATTGCAAGTTATATACCACTGCAAGTATCCGATGAAGAGGCCGAAGAATGTATAACTATTGCTGAGATTATTATTAAATTGGTAACTGATAATATTTCCATATAAGATACACCTGTAAGAACAGCAGGTGTTTTTTCTTCATAATAATGGAGCATAGAATACCCCGAGTTTGCTAATTGATTTTAGGAGAGGAAGTGAAGGCAGTGGCCAATAGCATGACAGGATTTGGGCGAGGAGAGGCGAGCGGGAGTGGTTATCAGTTCTATATTGAGCTTAAATCCGTCAATCATCGGTTCTTAGAAATTATTGTGCGCTGTCCGCGTAACTTTAGCGGTTTTGAGGAACGCATACGCAAAACATTACAAGAAAGCTTCCTGCGCGGTCGGATTGAAGTGCAGGTTAATGTGGTGGAAAGCGAAGAAAAAAAGAGATTGGTGAAGGTTGACAAAGATTTAGCACTGTCGTATGATAAGACATTGAAGGATCTCGCCTTAGCTCTACATACAGCCTATGAAACGGATATCTATCGTTTAGTCACTTTACCGGAGGTTCTCTCAGTTGCGGAGCCTGAAATCGATCCGGAGGCTTTGTGGAGTGTGTGTGTTGAGTCACTTTTAAAAGCCTCCGCCGGTCTCGGGCAAATGCGGCGTACTGAAGGAGACAAGTTAACGATTGATTTATTAAAAAGGCTCAATCTCATTGCCGAGTATTTGCAAATGATTGCCGAACGTGCACCTTATGTTGTGACAGACTATCAAGAACGCCTGCAGGAACGCATTCAGACGCTCTTGGGAGAGGTTGAGTTGGATGCGGTGCGACTGGCGAATGAAGTGGTGTATTTTGCAGACCGCGCCTCGCTTACGGAAGAGTTGGTTCGCTTTGACAGCCACCTAGCTCAAAGTCGGGAAGTCTTGGGCAGTTCCAACCCTATGGGTCGCAAACTGGATTTCTTAGTTCAGGAAATGAACCGAGAAATCAATACTATTGGATCAAAAGCCAATGATATAAGGATTGGGCAACAGGTGGTTAATGTAAAAAGTGAACTGGAAAAGATACGCGAACAGATTCAAAATCTAGAGTAATTGGAGGATTCAGCTTGGACATTAAGCTCATTAACATTGGGTTCGGCAATATCGTATCGGCTAACCGAATTATTTCGATTGTGAGTCCGGAATCCGCTCCGATCAAACGGATTATTCAAGAAGCGCGGGATGCGGGTATGCTTATTGATGCCACTTACGGTCGGCGAACACGTGCGGTGATTATCTGTGACAGCCATCATGTGATTCTGTCTGCAGTTCAGCCGGAAACAGTGGCTCATCGTCTTTCCACAAAAGAGTCCAGCAGCCACGTAGAAGATCCCGCAGATTAGGGGTGGAGCGTGGAAAAGAATCCGGGATTATTAATTGTACTTTCGGGTCCTTCGGGTGCCGGTAAAGGAACCCTATGTCAAGAATTACTGCGCCAAATGCCCGACTTGAAATATTCTGTCTCGATGACAACGCGGTTGCCTCGTCCCGGTGAAGTGGAAGGGGTTCATTATTATTTTCGTACGCGGATAGAATTTGAAGCCATGATTGCCGGGAATGAGTTCCTGGAATCGGCCAAATTCATTGATAACTACTACGGAACGCCAAAATTTGCGGTTGAACAGGCAATCCAGGACGGACAGGATGTTATTTTAGAAATCGAAATTCAAGGAGCCTTACAAATCAAGCAATGTTTTCCGCAAGGAGTTTTCATCTTTATCGTTCCGCCTTCTTTGGATGTTCTCTCTGAACGCATTCATAAACGGGGAACTGAGACTGAGGAAGTCATTCAGAAACGCTTAGCCACCGCAATTCAGGAACTGGAATATGTGAGTGAGTATGATTATGTAGTCATTAACGATGAAGTTCCTGCGGCTGTTGATAAACTAAAGAGTATCCTCGTAGCAGAAAAATGCCGGGTTAAACGAAAAACCGTTTGTTTTTAAGGGGGAATCTATATGAAACAACCTTCACTTGATCTTCTCATGCGAAAAGTCGACAGTAAGTATACTTTGGTTATAGTAGTTGCCAAGCGGGCGCGTCTGATCATGGAAGAAGGTAGGCATGAGGATTTAGCTAAAGGCATCAAGCCGGTAAGTATTTCTCTCGAAGAAATTTCTCATTCAGAATTCAGCTATGAATGTATCCCGGAAGAGAGCGAGTAATGGTTGCAGGGAAAAAAATTCTGGTTGGGGTTACCGGTGGAATCGCGGCCTATAAAGCGGCGGAGGTGATCAGCCGCTTGCGCAAGTTGCACGCCGAGGTTCGTGTCGCGATGACCAAGTCGGCAACAGCATTTATCACTCCGCTGACGCTGCAGAGTCTTTCGGCAAATCCGGTGCATGTGGAGATGTTCGACGAGCCTAAACAGTGGAATGTCGAGCATATTGCTTTAGCTGAGCATGTCGATGCAGTCGTTGTCGCACCGGCTACGGCTAATATTCTAACCAAGATGGCCATAGGCTTGGCTGATGATTTTCTTTCGACAGTTCTTTTGGCGACTCGTGCCCCGGTTTTTGTGGCACCGGCTATGAACCAGGCCATGTATCATCATCCGGCGACTCAAGCTAATCTGGCGTTCCTCAAGGAGCGCGGGATTCAGATCATTGGACCGGCCAGAGGCTTTCAAGCGTGTGGCACGGAAGGCGAGGGACGCATGAGCGAACCGGTGGAGATTGTGGAAGCGTTAACTCGGCTGTTTGAGGGTCGTGATTGGTTAAAGGGCAAGAAGGTCCTCGTCACTGCCGGAGGGACGCAAGAACCCCTTGATCCCGTGCGCTATCTTGGCAATCGGAGTTCCGGCCGGATGGGGTATGCTATTGCTCAAGCGCTTCAGGAAGCGGGCGCGGAGACTATCCTGGTCAGTGCGCCAACGGATCTGGCAACTCCGGTCGGAGTGACCCGAATAGCTGTGCAGACAGCGCAAGAGATGTATGATGCAGTCTTAGCGCATTTTTCGGAGGTGGACGTGGTCGTTAAGGCGGCAGCTGTGGCGGATTATCGTCCGGCGGTTCAGGCTGAGCAAAAGATAAAAAAGGATGGAACGAGCCGTACGCTGGAATTGGTTCCCAACCCGGATATCTTAGCCGAGCTGGGGCGTAAGAAAACCTCGCAGATCCTGATCGGGTTTGCAGCGGAGACGGAGAATCTCCTCGCTAATGCTCAGCAGAAAATGCAAAAGAAGAACGTTAATCTTCTAGTGGCCAATGACGTTACTAAGCCGGGAGCCGGCTTTGGGAGTCCAACCAATATAGTCAGCTTTCTTTTCCCTGACGGAAGAAGAATTGATTTTCCTCAACTCAGCAAACTTGAGGTTGCGCGACATCTCGTTTCTGAGATTGCCGACCTCCTCGGGGTTAAAAATAAAGGAGTGAAATAATTGGTGAAAAAATTATTTACATCAGAGTCTGTGACGGAAGGGCATCCGGACAAAATCTGCGACCAAATTTCGGATGCTATTCTGGATGCGATTTACGCTTTAGATCCTAATGCCCGCGTGGCCTGCGAAACGATTGTCACTACAGGATTGGTCCTGGTCAGCGGTGAGATCACAACCTCCTGTTATGTTGATATTCCTCATGTAGTGAGGGAGACCATCCGGGAAGTGGGTTATACTCGGGCTAAATACGGTTTTGACGCCGATACTTGCGCAGTCTTAACCTCGATCGGCGAACAATCGGCGGATATCGCTTTGGGCGTAAATAGAGCTTTAGAAGCGAAAACCGGCGAAATGACGGATAGTGATATCGAGGCCATCGGAGCGGGAGATCAGGGAATGATGTTCGGCTATGCGACAAATGAAACCGAAAGCTACATGCCGATTCCCATTGATTTAGCCCATCGTTTGGCTCGCAAACTCAGTGAAATGCGAAAATCCGATTTTTTAAGTTACCTGCGCCCGGATGGGAAAACACAGGTTACTGTAGAATATGACGGCAACAAACCGGTTCGGGTCGATACGGTTGTAATCTCCACTCAGCATCACCCGGATGTAACTCAAGATCAAATTCGCCGGGATTTGCTGCAATATGTGGTATACCCAACTATTCCTAGGGAACTGTTGGACGAAGAGACCAAATATTTTATTAACCCAACAGGACGCTTTGTCATCGGTGGACCCCAAGGGGATTGCGGTTTAACGGGACGCAAAATTATTGTGGATACATATGGCGGAATGGCTCGCCATGGTGGTGGCGCTTTCTCCGGTAAGGATCCCACAAAGGTTGACCGTTCGGCAGCTTATGCGGCTCGTTATGTGGCGAAAAATGTAGTTGCTGCGGGGTTGGCAGATCGTTGCGAAATTCAAATTGCCTATGCTATCGGTGTAGCCCATCCGGTATCAGTTTCTGTTGAGACGTTTGGGACCGGAAAGATTGCCGATGATCAGATCGTTGATTTTATATCCCAATCTTTTGACCTTCGACCGGCAGGTATTATTAAGGCTTTAGATCTTCGCCGCCCGATTTACCGTCAAACAGCAGCTTATGGACATTTCGGCAGAACCGACCTTGACCTCCCCTGGGAAAGAACGGACAAGGTTGAGGCCTTGCGCAAGCTCGCGGGATTATAATCAGAAAAATACAATCTAAAAGGCAGGTAAATTAGCGATAATTCACCTGCCTTCACTGTTTATAAAGGAATCTTCGCCTAGAACGTAATTGGGATACATTGGCAGGATATCACTGCCAATGTATCCTGCAACATAGATAAATTAGTAGTATGATGAACAAAACTGTAGTATATTAGATCATATAATTGGGCCTTGATATCTTGTTGACAGGAATAATCACTGAACTATAGGAAAATTTTATGTAGAAGTAGGGGATGGGGTAATGGAGAAACAATGGCTGAAGGGTCTTCGCAAAACGGTAGAGCGTGTATTGACTATTCCTTACTATCAGGAACGCTTTGGAGCGGTAGGAATAAACAAAGCTGAGGATGTTCAGTCCCTCAGGGATTTCCAGAGGCTTCCGTTAACGACGAAAGAGGATCTGCGTAAAAATTATCCGTTTGGGCTTTTTGCGGAACCTATGGAAAACATTGTCCGTTTGCATGCCTCTTCAGGAACAACAGGTAAGCCGACGGTTGTGGGGTATACTCGCAAAGACATCGAGCTGTGGGCCAAGATCGTGGCCAGTGAACTGGTGAGAGCAGGGGTAACCAAGAAAGACGTTGTTCAAATTGCTTATGGATATGGGTTGTTTACCGGAGGGATGGGTCTTCACTATGGCTGCGAAGAATTGGGCGCTGTCGTCGTGCCGATATCCGGTGGAAATACCGCCCGTCAACTGATGCTGATGCGGGACTTTGGGACTACAGTGTTGGCCTGTACACCATCTTATGCCTTGTATTTGGCGGAAAGTCTTGGCGAATCGGGGATTGCCCGAGACGAATTGAAGTTGAAAATTGGGATCTTTGGCGCCGAGCCTTGGACCGAAGGAATGCGAGAACAAATCGAAGCTCGCTTGGGCATCAAAGCGTATGACATCTATGGGCTCAGCGAAACGATGGGACCCGGTGTTGCTTTGGAATGTCCGGTCTATCAGGGACTACATATTGATGAACATTTCTATCCGGAAATTTTGGATGCTGAAGGAAATCCACTGCATCTTGGTGAACAAGGGGAGCTAGTACTCACCAGTCTGGAAAAAGAGGCCTTTCCTGTGTTGCGTTATCGGACCAAAGACTTGACTACTTTGCACTATGGCCCGTGTTCCTGCGGACATGTCGGTTGGACAATGGAACGCGTCACCGCTCGAGTCGACGATATGTTAATCATTCGGGGGGTCAATGTCTTTCCCAGTCAAGTCGAAGAAGCGATTTTGTCTTTGGGAGAGTTTGAACCGCATTATCTGCTTGTCGTCTACCGCTCGGGAAATTTGGATCAACTCGAAGTTCAAGTTGAGGTCAATGAAACCAATGCTTTCGACGAAGTACGAGAGTTGGAAGAACAGCAAGAACGTCTGAAACAAAGAATCAGAGAGATTCTGGGGATTACGGTCCGCGTTCGGTTGGTAGAACCCAAGAGTATACCACGCAGCGAAGGAAAAGCCATTCGGGTTATCGATAAACGCAAATAGGGAGGGGTAGAAACTATGTTGCAGTTATCAATTTTTCTGGAAAATGCCAAAGGACGGTTGGCCGAGGTAATCAGTCTTCTCGCTGAACTAAAGGTGAATTTGCGGGCCCTGTCCTTGGCGGATACCAAGGACTATGGAGTGTTGCGGATTATCGTCGATGAACCGGAAGTGACCACGCAAAAATTACGTGAGCACAAAGTTGTTGTTTCCTTAACCCCGGTCTGGCTGCTCAAGGTCCCTGACCGGGCAGGCGGCTTGGCAGAGACGCTTAACCAGCTTGTTAAACAGGATGTGGTAGTGGAGTATATGTATGCTTTTGTAGAAAAAGAGAATGAGCAGGCCCAAGTGGTCTTAAGGGTACAGGACCAGAATATTATGGAGAAAGCGATGCAGAAGATTGGTTTGACCGTAAAGTAGGGAGAGAGTGTGCGCCGGTAGCTCTTCGCTTTCGGCGCTGCTAGACGGAGACGATGTCAGTGCTCTTATTTAAGGGAGTTCATTTATGATTGTGAAATTAATGAAGTTCCTACCAAAATAGCAAAAAAGCACCATCATCTGGTGCTTTTTTATGTTCTTCCTCTCAAGGTGGCGGGGATGTGATCAGCCTCGTAACCCTTCATGAGCCGAAGGAGATGAGCAAACTAGCTGAAATCACTTTTCAGTTTCAGGGGACGAAGTATCAGCAAGTCGAATCCCATGGGGTTGATTCTGACCGCCGGTCAATATACGGCTGAGACAGGAAGGATTAATATTATCGCAGCGGTTCTGAATTCGCCCGAAAAAAACAGTAACCGCCCCGTTGTCAAGGGGAAGGTTACTGTTTTCAACACCCTACTGATCCATGATGCCCGCTTATTGGCGGTAATTCCCATACTGCTCCGGAGATGAGTAATTAGGTCTGTTTGTATTTTGCTGTGTTCTGTATTATTGGGCTTAAAGCTTAGCTGCTTTTGCTTGTTCTTTTAGTACAAGGTTTAAGATTATTCCGACGATCGTAGCCCAGGCCACGCCGTGGTCAGTCAGCCCAATACCAAGAGCAAAGATTACAGAAGCAATGATGAGGTTTCTTGTTTCCGAAAAATCTACTTTTGCTTCGATGAGAGTGCGGATACCTGTCGTGCCGATCATCCCGAAGAGCAGGATGGTGACCCCGCCCATGACGGCTGAGGGAATGGACATAATTGTGGCTTGCAAGGGGTTAAATAGACTTAAAATGATGGCAATGATCGCGGCCATCCAGATGTTGAAGGTGCTGTAAACTTTTGTTACAGCGAGCACGCCAATGTTTTCACCATAGGTGGTTACCGGAGGTCCGCCGAGAAAACTGGCCACAACCGTAGCCAGACCATTGCCTAAGAGGACCCGGTGAAATCCGGGGTTTTCAATCGGGTCGGAATGAGTTATATTTCCGAGCACAATCATGTGGCCCAAATCTTCGATGATTGTTACCAGCGCGAGCGGGGCCATAGCCAAAATCGCTACTTGATCAAATTTGGGCAACTGTAAAGCTTTCCCCAGTTTGATCGGGAAGACAATCAGATTATTTAAGGAGGATAAAGACGCATAGATCGGTTTGAAGTCAACAAGGCCCATAATTGAGGCGACGATGTAGCCGGCGATGATAGCCACGAGGATAGGGATGATCTTTAAGAACCCTTTGGCATATACCGAAAGTAAGGCTGCGACCCCTAACGTGAAGGCGGCAATTGGCCAATTTTGAGAGGCCATGCTGATTGAGGTTGAGGTCAGGCTTAAGCCGATGATCGCAACGACCGGTCCGGCAACGACCGGCGGAACAATTTTATGGAGCCAGCGGGTGCCGAAGGCAGCCATGAGAAGATAGATAATTAGATACACCACTCCAACAGCTAAGGCTCCGCCCATAGCTGAGGAGGTATGATTCATTTTAACAAAGGAGGCTAAGGTTGCTATGTAGGCAAATGATGAACCGAGATAGGCAGGAATTCGACTCTTCGTTAATAATAGGAAGATAATGGTGCCAATTCCGGAAGAAAGGAGAGCCACTGACGGGCTTAGGCCGGTTAAAAAGGGGACAAGAACGGTGGCGCCGAACATGGCGAAGACATGTTGCAAGCCGAGAGGGATCGCTTGGGTTAGGGGGAGTCTTTCTTGAATCTGAACTTCGGTTGACATGGTATTCCTCCTCATTTTAAACCAAAAACCTCTTCCCTGCCCGCGAGCAAGAAAGAGGCAGCCCATGTTTAACTCATGGTTCGTCATCCCTTCTTAGTCTCACGGGACTAATTTAAAGGTCCAAGGGTTTTATTTCGTATGGATCATATCATAATCGATTGTATTTTGACAAGAAGCTATTTTATTAGCCCCTTGCTCGTTTAATCTTTGATTATTTATGTGGAAAGGAATATGATAAAATATAGCTTAAGTATAAAATTTGCTATAATATCTTGAGAAGATGGACAGTTTGCACTCCTTTTGGAGAGGATATTTTTGCCGATAAGGAGGCGTCGTCATGTTACGCTATGCTGAAGTATTGGTTGATGTAGCAAATCGGCGTCTGGATCAAAGTTATCATTATCTTATTCCTGAGTGTTTAACCATAAAGATAGGAATGCGAGTTCTGGTTTTTCTCCAAAACCGTAAGGTTCAGGGACTCGTTGTGAAGGTTACGAATGATCTGCCTGCGGAACTGGCGCTGATAAATCTTAAGTCTGTCTTAGAAATTGTGGACGCGAATAGTCTTGTCCCGCCTGATCTGATTGCTCTTGCTCATTGGATAGCTCAAACGACCATTTGCTCGATTGCTCAAAGCCTGCATACAGTCTGGCCGCTGCTCAAAGGAAAAGTCGAAGAGTGGGTTAAACTGAGGGCATCCCTTAAGGACTCAGATGTTCAAACTTTGCAGTGGTTGGATACAGACGCTTTTCGAGCGCTTACCGTGCTTGATCGGGCACGAAGTAAGGCTATCCCTCTTAAGACGTTTATAAAACGGGCGGCTATCTCAGAAGCAACCCTTGACAAACTTCTTCAACAAAGTTGGGTGAAAAGGGAAACGCGTTTTATTTCGATGGGAAAAGGAATTCCCAAGAAAGCTGTTCTTGGCGAGGGCTCTTTAGAGGATGCGCCTCTAAGCCAAAAAGATGAAATTAATGGCCCCAGCCTTTTTTTGGAGCGGACCTACGAGCTGACGGAGGAACAAACTACGGCAGTGAAAGGCGTTTTGGCTGCCTTAGCGGAAGGTTCACCTCAAACCGTCTTGTTGCATGGTGTGACGGGCAGTGGCAAAACGGCTGTTTATCGCGAGCTGATCAGGCAAGTGTTAGCTCAAGGAGGAGATGCGATTCTTCTCGTCCCGGAAATATCTCTGACTTCTCAAGTGGCTCATTATTTCGAAACTCAATTCGGTGAACAAGTGATTATCTTGCACTCTGGTTTACGAGCGAGTGACAAGCTGAAAGCCTGGGAGGACATCTTGACAGGTCGGAAACGGATCGTCATCGGGGCTCGTTCGGCTGTGTTTGCCCCATTATTGAATCTGAAGCTCATAATTTTGGATGAGGAACATGATGGTGCGTATAAACAAGCTGAGAATCCCAAATACCATGCTCGAGATGTTGCCCGCAAACGTATGGAACAACAGCAGGGGGTTGTCTTGCTCGGGAGTGCAACTCCTTCCTTGGAAGCCTATGCTGCAGCACAATCCGGTAAAATCCGCTTGCTGACTATGACTCAGCGCATCGGAGCAAGTGTCCTCCCGCCGGTTGAAATTGTGGATATGCGTGAAGAACTTAGGCAGGGAAATCGCAGTATGTTTTCCCTTCTGCTGCAGCGAAAGTTGCAGGAAAGATTAGAGCGGGGTGAGCAAACTATGCTTCTTCTGAATCGCAGGGGGCATTCTACCTTTGTGGTATGCAGAGAATGCGGCTACGTGGTCAGTTGTCCTAATTGCGATATTGCTCTGACCTATCATGCCCAAGGCCAAGCCATGCTTTGCCACTATTGCAACCACAAGGAGCTTCCTCCGTTAACTTGTCCGAACTGTGGCAGTCGGTATATTCGATTCTTTGGGCAGGGAACTCAGCGGGTGGAAGAGGAGTTGCAGGGCTTGTTGCCGGAGGTTTCCATAGTGCGTTTGGATTATGATACCACGCGGTCTGCGGATGCTTATCAAACTATTCTGGCCAGTTTTCGCCGTCAAGAAGCTTCAATTTTAGTAGGTACACAAATGATGGCCAAAGGGTTAGATTTTCCCAATGTTACCTTGGTTGGAGTTATAGCGGCTGATCAAATGCTCAATATGCCGGATTTTCGGGCTAGAGAACGGACATTTCAACTTTTAACCCAAGTCGCCGGTCGAGCGGGTCGGAGCACTAAACCGGGGGAAGTTGTGATTCAAACCTATTCCCCAACTGACAGCGCTGTTTTTAGGGCAGCGCACCATGATTTTCAAGGGTTTTTCTGGGAGGAGATTCGCTATCGCAAAGAACGAAAGTACCCGCCTTACACCCATATAATTCGCGTCCTTTTGCTCCATGAACAAGAGGAGCGGGTCATAAAGGGGGCCCATGATCTGGGAGTCTGTTTGCAGCAAGGAATGCAGGAACTAAAATCTGGAAATAATGAAGTGGACATTCTAGGACCGGCATCGGCGGTTTTACCAAGACTCAAGAACCAATGGAGATGGCAAATATCCGTCAAAGGAGTGCAGCTGGATCTGCTCAGGGCGTTTTTGCATCAAGGGGTGCAGCGGTTTTTCAAAGGGTCGGCGAGCAGTGGGATTATTTTAAATGTCGAAGTTGATCCGCTTTAGAATTCAGAAATAGTATGGTCTGAAGAAAATTTTTATTGATGCGAGACATATAATGCGACGTGCGAGGTTTGCTCCGCAATATTTTCGAACCGTTGATTATAGTCCCTCGACCCTCACCTTGGAGGTTAGTCATAAAATATAATTGGGTAGGCAACAAAGACACAAGGTTGGGGCTTTGTTATAGAAAGGAGCAAATGGAGATGGCTGTTTATCAGATTGTAGAGATAGGTGCAGATGTGCTGCGTGAAAAGGCCAAAGAGGTTAAAGAAATCAATTCATCAATTATAAAACTTCTGGATAACATGGTTGATACCATGTTTGCTGCTGATGGAGTGGGGTTAGCTGCCCCTCAAATCGGAGTCTCTAAGCGGGTTGTCGTTGTAAAGGTGGATGATATGCTGGTTGAACTCATTAATCCTGTTATTTTGGAAAAAGAGGGGGAGAACAGTGCTGAGGAAGGGTGCCTTAGCATACCGAATATTACAGGTGATGTGGTTCGGGCTGCTAAAGTTCGTGTGCAAGGGCTAAATCGCCAAGGACAAATGTTGGATTTGCAAGCAGATCGTTTGTTGGCTCGTGCTTTGCAACATGAGATTGACCATCTGGAAGGGATATTATTTATCGATATTGCGAAGAAAACTTATCGGAGCTGATGGGAATGGTTTCTGCAGGTATCGTTGGGTTGTGCCGACGAGGGAGGAGCGGTTTCTGCACGCGTCTGCACGTTACGCCGCTGACTCGCTGGATGGTTCGCGAGCGCGCCAAACCTTTGGGTCGGATGCATGTTAACCACTGGCGCGCTACGGGACGCGAACCATCAGCGCTCGTCTTACCGCGGCTCCACTAAAGCAGTCGCTTAGCAGAAAACGCTCCTCTGGGGTGTGGGTATGGAGGGTGAAAGCAGTTGCTTTGGAGAAAGGTGCTTTTAGGGCTTGGATTTTAGGCCCGGATTTCGAATCTCGAAGTTCGAATCTCGAATCTCGAATCTCGAATTCGCGGCTTCACTAAAGCAGTCGCTTAGCAGAAAACGCTCCTCTGGGGCATGGGTATGGAGAGTGAAAGTATGCGATTAGTTTTTATGGGTACACCTGATTTTGCAGTGCCTGCTTTGCGGGCGTTGGTGAGTGGAGGTCATGAGGTTGTTGGTGTCTTTACCCAACCGGATCGGCCTGCCGGGCGAGGAAAAAACTTAAAACCCAGTCCCGTAAAAGTGGCGGCAGAAGAACTGGGTCTGGCTGTTTTTCAACCTGAAAAGATCAAGACAGCGGAAGGAATTCGGCAGCTGCGGGATTTAGCTCCGGAGGGTATTATTGTTGTGGCCTACGGGCAAATCTTATCGAGAGAGATTTTACAGTTGCCGACGAGAGGGTGTATAAATGTACATGCTTCGTTGCTCCCGAGCTACCGTGGGGCAGCTCCGATCCATTGGGCGGTTATGAAGGGGGAAACTCGTACCGGAGTGACGACTATGCTTATGGACGAAGGCTTGGATACCGGGGACATGTTGTTAAAGCGGGAAGTTCCGATTTCCGGTGAGGCGACGACGGGTGAGATTCATGATGAATTAGCCGCTTTGGGAGGAGAGCTCCTAATAGACACGTTAAAAGAATTGGCAATGGGAAGACTGGTTCCCACTCCACAAACCGGTAAATCTAATTATGCGCCCCTTCTGAAACGCGAACACGAACGTTTGGATTGGTCTCGCAGGGCGACTGATCTGCATCATCAGATTCGGGGCTTAAACCCTTGGCCGGGAGCATTTACGACTTTCAGGGGAGAAAACCTTAAGATCTGGCAAAGTGCTCCTTTTCTACAAACGACTAAATATGGGGAGACGGAAGGTCCGGGGTTCGAACCTCGAACTTCGAACTCCGAACTTCGAGTTAAAACGGTTGATCCGGGTCAAATTCTTCAGGTGCAGGAAGATAGCTTAGTGGTTCAGACCGGGGAGGGGGTCCTTCGGATTTTAGAGGTCCAACCGGCAGGGAAACGGGCTATGTCGGCTAAAGATTTCTTCAATGGCCGACATGGCAAAGTAGGAGAAAAATTAGGGTAGGGAAGATCGAGGCACGAAGATCGATGCACGAGGCACGATCGCGAGGTACGATGTACGTTTCGAAAGCGAACAAAGTTCGCTGAACGATCAATTTTTCTCGAAGTTCAATTCGTGCTTCGATTCGCAGAATCGAATTCACAACTCGTACGTCGAACATCGAACCTCGAATACAAGGAGGGTCAAATTATGTTTTTTTGGGACCCCACGATGGTTATTTTAATTCCGGCCATCTTATTGTCGTTATTCGCTCAATTCAAGATCTCCACGGCTTATAAACAATATTCTCAAATTCGTTCCCAATCAGGACTTACGGGGGCCCAGGTTGCACGAGCGCTCTTAAATCGTCAAGGGCTTTACGATGTTCGGGTCGAACGGGTCGGAGGGCGGCTTTCTGACCATTACGACCCGAGTAGTCGGGTGATTAACCTCAGTGAAGATGTCTATCAGGGCACCTCACTTTCGTCCGTGGCGGTGGCTGCTCATGAAACGGGACATGCGATGCAGCATGCGACAGGGTATTTCCCCATGCAGCTGAGGTCTTCCTTTGTCCCTGTCGCTAATCTTGGCAGCGGGGCGGGTCCAATCTTGATTTTGGTTGGTCTTTTCCTGCCGAGCTTTGGTTTCCTCCTGCAGCTGGGAATTTTCGTTTTTGCCTTTGCGGTACTTTTTCAGATCATAACCCTTCCGGTGGAATACAATGCCAGTCATCGAGCCCTGTTACTTTTGCAGAAAGGCAATTTGCTGCGCAGCGAAGAAGTGCGCGGGGCGCGCTCGGTGTTAAATGCCGCCGCTTTAACCTATGTGGCAGCGGCTTTGGCTGCTGTACTGCAGCTGGCTCGCTTCATCCTGATTGCTCGGAGTAGAAACGATGATTAAAGCAACAGCCCGAGGGATGGCGGTCCAGATGCTGACGCGGGTTGAAGTAGAAGGGGCGTATGCCAATCTCTTGCTCCAGAAGAATATTGCCAGACTGACAGATCATCGAGACCGTCAATTTGTGACGTTATTGGTGAATGGGGCGCTAAAACATCGGCTAACGTTGGATTATGCGCTGCGCAGGTATTTAAGCAAGCCGATGTCATCACTCCCTCATGAAATCCGGGCTATTTTGCGCATCGGAGCTTTTCAACTGCTTTATGTCGATAAAGTTCCGAATGCGGTTGCGGTCAATGAAAGTGTAGAATTAGCCAAGCAATTTCCGAAATTTACCGGGCTGGTGAATGTCGTCTTACGTAAGGTTATGGATAAGGCGTGGGATTTTCCCTGGCCGGATGCGCAACGGGAAACAGTGCGCTATCTTTCAGTGCGTTACTCGCACCCCGAATGGATGATTCAGCGCTGGCTAAAACGCTGGGGCTTAGAGGAAACGGAAGCTTTGTGCCAAGCCAATAATGAACCGGCTCTAACTTGGATCCGCACGAATACGCTCAAGATCTCCCGTGAAGCTTTAATGGATCGTCTCATTCGGGAAGGAATTACAGTTGAACTCGGAATTCGGGTTCAGGAAAGCCTGAAGATTCAAAATTTTGGTGCCTTAGACCAACTTGAGACTTTTGGTGAGGGGCTGTTTACGGTTCAAGATGAAAGTTCTCAACTCGTCGCCCATGTGGTTGCTCCAACGCCGGGGCAACGGGTGTTGGATGCCTGTAGTGCCCCCGGCGGGAAAACTACGCATTTGGCCCAGCTGATGCAGAATGAGGGGGAGATTTTGGCCTTTGATGTTCATGAGCATAAGCTTGAACTTATTGACCGGTTAGCTCAAAGATTAGGTATTACGATAATTCGACCTCTGTTGGGGGACGCTCGAGATTTGGTAGGGGTAAAACCCAGGTCGCAACAGCGTGTGTTGGTCGACGCACCTTGCTCAGGCTTGGGCGTTCTGCGACGAAGAGCTGATCTGCGCTGGCTGAAGACAGAGCAAGACCTGTTGGATTTACCGCGTCTTCAACTGGCCATCTTGGAACGGGCAGCAGCTTGTGTTGACATCGGAGGGGATTTGGTCTATTCGACCTGTACGATCGAACCGGAAGAAAATTTTGAACTAGTCAAGACGTTTCGCTCCGCGCATCCGGAATTTGAGCCGGTCAATCTGAGTGAGATTTTGCCTTTTACCCTTGAAGACCCGAGAGATCTGCAACAAGCGCGCAAAGGGATGCTGCAGCTTTTACCTCATCGACATGGAACGGACGGATTTTTTTTGACGAAATTCCGGCGTAGGGAAGTTTAACTGGAATGAATTGGGTGAATAATAAAGCGTATGGATAGTATTGAATTGCGCGGTTGTCTGGAAGATGAACTGATTGTGATCTGTCAGGAGATGGGTTTAAAACGGTTTCGGGCGAGCCAATTGTTCCAATGGGTGCAACAAAAAGCGGTGCGTACCTGGGAGGAAATGAAAAACATCGGGAAAGGAGACCGGCAAACTCTAAGTTCCCGCTTGCATCTGTATCCTTTGGAACGGGTACGCGAACAACGTTCAGCAGACGGTACCCGTAAGTATTTGTTTCGACTTGAAGACGGGGAGCTGATCGAGTGTGTTTTAATGGATTATGCACGGAATAAGTCACGGGATCGTCATACGGTTTGCGTCTCCACTCAAGTCGGTTGTGCGGTGGGCTGTGCATTTTGCGCTACAGGGTTAGAAGGGTTGCGGAGAAACCTCAGTGTTGCGGAGATTGTGAGTCAAGTTTTGGACATTACCTATTATCTTCGTCAGGAAGATCCGGATTTTCAGGTAACTAACATTGTCTTTATGGGTATGGGAGAACCTCTTCTCAATTATGATCAGGTTCTTCAAGCGATTCAGCTTTTGAATCATGAGCAGGGCCTGAATATTGGCATGCGGCGGATGACGATTTCAACTTGTGGGGTCGTACCCCGGATTCTTCAACTGGCTAAAGATAACCCTCAGGTGGGTCTGGCTGTATCTCTGCATGCAGCCCGGGATGAAGTGAGAAATGATTTGATCCCAATGAATCATCGTTATCCGCTGACCCAGCTTATGGATGCTTGCCAAGAATATACCCGAATCACGCATCGGCGGATTACCTTCGAGGTGGCCTTGACGGCTGAGAATGCGAAACCGGAGGAAGCGGAGGCTCTTGCCCGATTACTGAAAGGACAGTTGGGACATGTCAATTTGATTCCGGTTAATCCTGTGGCAGGAACCGGAATGAAGCGTCCGAATCCGGAGCTTGTGAGGAGGTTTGCTCAGGTGTTGGAAGATGCCGGAATTTCTGTTTCTTCACGTGAGGAACGGGGTGCGGATATTGACGCAGCTTGCGGTCAACTTCGCCGACAGTGGGAGGAGGAGTTATAATGAGCTTATTGGCCCGATTTGAAGGTATGGCGGAATTTCTCTTTACCGGAGCTTTTAAAAAAGGTGCCGCTCGTCTTCAACCGGTGGAAATTGCCAAAGAACTTGTGAAGGTAATGCTTAAAAATAAGCAAATCAGCATTTCTCAGGTTTATGTACCGAATATTTATCGAGTTTATCTCCATTCCAGTGATTGGGGGCAATTAGCCAGTTTTGGGGATGCTTTTCTCCTTGAACTCTCCAAGTATTTATTTGCGGAAGCGTCACGGAATGGGTATACTTTTTTAACCAAACCGGCAATCGAGTTGCATTCGGATGAGACGGTGAATCCTCGCGAGATGGTTGTGGAAGTCGAGTTTGATGACTCCATTGATGTGGACTGGGGAGATGAAGAAAAAGATCAAGCAAGAAATGAAGGAGAGATCGAGGCCGAACTTGATTGGCGTGAAAGTACGACCATCTTTAAAGAAGGTGTTAAGCCAAATTTATTGGATTCGGATCCTAAAGGAAGGAATTCAGAGTACTTTCTCGAAATTATAGAAGGGCCGGATCTTGGTAAGTCGTTTTGGTTGAAGGATATGGAGATTTTCGTAGGCCGCCATGGACAATGTGAGTTGGTTCTCCATGACCCTGAGGTTTCGCGGCGGCATCTGAAGATTGCGCCTGGGGAGAACGGTTGGCGTTTGGATGATTTGGGAAGTACAAATGGTTCGTTTGTTAATGGACAAAGAATTACTCATCAGATGGCTACTCCCGGAGACCGTATACAAATTGGACAAAGTGTACTGGTGATCCAAAGATCACCTCAGACCTGAATTAGAACCGAAAAACCCGCGTGTTTAAAATTCCGACTTCTGGCTTCGGATTTCTGATTTCCGTATAGGAGGGTTGTATGCAAATCGTATTAGTCATTGGACGGCTAGCCTTTGTCGCTCTGATCTATCTTTTTATCTTCCGCATTTTCACGGCACTTATGGCTGATCTTCAAATGAAAGGGATTTTTCAACGCCCGAATCATGAATATGGACAGTTAGAGGTCCTGACTGGGGCAGATTCGCTTTCCAGAGGGAGCATTTTTCGGGTGGACGGAAAAGGGCTGCGTTTAGGGCGCGGCAAGCACAATGATATCGTTTTACCGGATCATTTTGCTTCTATTGACCATGCGATATTCAGATTGCAAAAAGGACAAACGGTTGTGGAAGATTTGGGAAGTACAAATGGAACCTGGGTTAATGGAGAGCAAATCCATTCTCCGGTTCAAATGGTTGCAGGGGATTATGTGAAAATTGGAAGTATTACCTTCCAATACTCGAGGTGGCAAAATGAGAGTACTAAGCTTTAGTGAAAAAGGGTGTATTCGTAAAAACAATGAGGATTCTTTTCTGGTGTTGCCAAGCTTTGGTCTCTATGCTGTGGCCGATGGGATGGGGGGACACCGCGCGGGAGAAGTTGCCTCTACTACAGCATTGCAGGAATTGGAAAAATGGGCTACGCGCCTTGTTGAGCTTGAGGATCAGGCTTTGGAAAGTGGGTTGACTGAAGCCTTTAGGCAAGTGAATCGGGTCGTTTATGAATCCTCCACAACTGTGCAGGAAAATGCCGGGATGGGAACGACTTTGACAGTTTTGCTGGCGCGCGGCAAGACGGCTGTTATTGCTCATGTTGGAGACAGTCGAGCTTATCTGTGGCGCAATGAAGAATTGACTTTTTTGACCACAGACCATTCGCTGGTCGGTGAACTCGTGCGGTTAGGGCAGATCTCTCCTGAAGAAGCGGAGAATCATCCTCAGCGGCATGTGTTGATGCGGGCGATCGGAGCAGATCCTAAGCTTGAACTGGATTGCAGGAGCATAAGTCTGCAGTCCGGCGATGTATTTTTTTTGTGCACTGACGGTCTTTCCAATCTGATTAGTAATCAGGAGTTGGCGGAAGAATTTCTCCAGCGGAACCCTTGGGAAGAAAAATTCGAGAGATTACGCAAGCTCACCTTTGAACGGGGTGCGCCGGATAATTTTACAGCCTTGTGCTGTTTTATGGAGTGAGCCGATGATTCATCGTTTGATCTCGCGCAGTTTAATTATAGGAATGATGTGGCTGGGACTTAGCCTGCTTAACTTGGGAAGCCTGAAAAACCAACTTCATTGGCAAGCCCTGGCTTTTACGGTCATAGTTCTTTTGGGGAGCTTGATCGAAGGGATAAGCCGTTATCAGGGAGATCCCTTTATTCTGCCAACAGTTCAGGCTATTATGGCCTTGGGCCTTGTGTTTGTGGTCCGAATTAGTCCGGAAGCTGCCCTGCGTCAATTTTGGTGGGCGAATATCGGACTGTTGACCTTCTATGCGGTCTTATGGCTGGTCCGGGATTACCGACAGTTAGGAAGGTTTAGATATTTCTGGGGGCTGTTAGCTGTTGGCTTGCTGCTGGTTACCCTTTTGTTTGGTTCGACGGCAGGCGGTGCCACAAGTTGGCTGCAGGTTGGAGGAATTGGGATTGAGCCGGAAGAATTTGTCAAGCTGGCCTTGCTGTTATTTATGGCAACCTATTTAGAAGAAAATGAAGAGTTGTTGCGGGTTGGAACTGTGCAATGGGGAAGATTTTCTTTGCCGGATTGGCGGACCTTGGGCCCGTTTATGATTATGGTTGTCTTTGTGTTGGGGATTTTGGCCGCTCAGAAAAGTTTAGGGGCAGCCTTGGTGTTTTATATGCTTTTTGTGCTGATGATTTATGTTGTGACTGAGCGGGCTCTTTACTTAGGCCTATCCCTGCCGATTTTTCTGATGACCGGAAGTTTGGGTTATCTGCTCTTTAAGCATGTCCGCGTCAGGGTCATGGTCTGGATGAATCCCTGGCAAGACCCAACAGGTATGGGGTATCAAATTGCCCAATCTCTGTTTGCTATCGGCGGTGGCAAAATCCTGGGGACGGGATTAGGCAATGGCATTGGGGCCTCGACTGTGCCGGCGGCCGGCACTGATTTTATTTTTTCCGTCATTGCCGAAGAGTTGGGGTTTGCCGGGGCTATGGCGGTACTGGTCCTCTTTCTGATTGTGGTTATGAGAGCCTTTGTCATCAGCCTCAGAGCCAAAGATCGGTTTGGGCAAATCCTGGCTGCCGGGATCGGGATTTTACTCGGCACAGAAACCTTAATTATTCTTGCCGGGGTCACTAAGCTCCTTCCGTTGACAGGTATACCACTTCCCTGGGTAAGTTATGGAGGGAGTTCCCTTATAGTTCACTCAATTCTGCTGGGAATCTTGTTGAATATCTCCCAGGCCACTGCGGGAGGTTCCCAAGGCAGCAAGAATAAGGGAAGGGAGTATGCTACATGAGGCGAGGGGTACGTCGGGTAGCTCTGGGCATGGCCTTTAGCTTTTTTGTGCTAAGTCTTGGTTTAGTTTATTGGCAAGTGGTTCAGGCTGATACTTTGCTGGAAAACACTTCCAATCGGCGCTTAATTCTTATGGAAAGTCGCGTGACCCGGGGAGGATTTTTTGATCGTAACGGCGAAATTATAGCACAAACTCAAATTTCCCAGGGCAAGAAGGTCCGTGTCTATCCGAAAGGGGAAATGTTTGAGCCTCTAATCGGTTATTCAACAGTAAAACTCGGGGCTTCCGGCCTCGAAGGAAGCTCGGCAGATTGGTTACTGGGAATTAAGAATGCAACCCCCACCCAAACAGTTCAACAGCTCTTCGCCCTTCCCCGTCAAGGGGATGACGTGGTGCTTACCTTAGATTCGCGGTTACAGAGCATTGCTTATAACGCACTCAAAGGGAAAATGGGGGCCGCTGTAGCCATTGATCCTCGGACAGGCGAAGTGTTGGCGTTGGTAAGTCAACCCAGTTTTGATCCCACAAACCTTGAACAGAACTGGAATGACATCGTTAGCCGCAAACAGGAAAGACCGTTGGAAAACCATGCTTTTTCCCTCTTTCCTCCGGGATCGACGATGAAGGTGGTTACGTCGGCAGCCTTATTTAGAAGTGGGCTGAATACTACGAATTTATATGATAGTACAGGTTCGGCAGTTATTAACGGGCAAGTCATTACAGAACAAAACGGCGAGTCTTTTGGGTGGATTAACTATAATATGGCCTTGGCCCATTCGTGCAACGCGTATTTTGCCACGTATGGGGTGCAGGCCGGCGACAAAAAGTTCCTTGAGGCGGTTAAAGGCTTTGGTTTTGGGCAAAAAATCCCTTTTGAACTTAATGTCCCAACGAGTTCAATTACTAAAGCAGAGAAAATCCCTGCGACGTTATCGACAAATCTTCTCGCAGCCAGTGCTTTTGGTCAAGGAGAAGTTCTGGTCACGCCATTTCATATGGCGTTAATAGCAGCCGGTATCGCCAACCATGGGGTCATTATGACACCCCATCTTGTGGAACGTGTGCTGGATCCCGCTCAAACCGTTATTTTTGAACAGCAACCTCAGCCTTGGTTAAGCGCACTTACCAAAGAAGAAGCGGATAAAATTACGAGTGCGATGGTCACGGCAGTGACCGATGGGACGGCAGCGCCGGGGGCTTTACCGGATGTTCAGGTTGCGGCCAAGACGGGTTCTGCGGAACCCGGAGGAAATGTTGCGACGCATGCTTGGTATATTGCTTTTGCGCCGGCTGAAGCTCCGCGGATCGCGCTAGCTGTTATGGTAGAACATGGAGGAACCGGAGGCGGGGCGGCTGCTCCGATCGCCCGCCAAATTATGCAAGAAGCATTGAGCCAGAAAGTAGGTGACAAATAGTGAGTAAAATCTTCGGGGGACGATATGA